>JADMIO010796500.1_pt1 | contig 70016 bp, 30 predicted proteins | sample 8958161 | NCBI WGS metagenome assembly JADMIO01 (sample SAMN16585339, study PRJNA669376) | soil metagenome | isolation source: Crop rotation soil | place: USA: Cullars Rotation, Alabama | collected 2011 | reverse complement strand
CTTTCCCGTAAACTTCACATCCCGACCACATACAGGCAAAGTAATGGCATTACCGCGAGCCATTACTCCTACGCGCGCAATTAACGAATCCACCATCGGGGCAGCTGGTGTCGATAACGAAGTATCTTCAACCGGTTGAGTATTGAGCGTATGTTTTGGAATAACAGGCGCACGCTTCATTATCTAATCTCCCAGCGTGGTTTAATCAGACGATCGAAAATTTCATTGCAGACAGGTTCCCAAATAGAAAGAGCATTTCTCCAGGCACCAGTTGAAGAGCGTTGATCAATGGCCTGTTCAAAAACAGTTCTCATCCGGATCTGACCTTTACCAACTTCATCCGTTTCACGTACAACATTTTTTAGAACCATGCTTCCCCAGGCATCCCGAATTTGCTCCTCCATCCACGGGGACTGAGAGCCATTACTATTGCTGTATTTGGTAAGCAAAATACGTACATCAGGCTCGAACCCTTTAAGATCAACGTTCTTGAGCAGATCACGAAGCATATCGAAAAACTGCAGTGCGGAGGTGTAGTCAAACAACTCAGCAGGCGTGGGAACAATCAGCACATCAGCAGCACATACGACATTAATCGTGCCGATACCCAGGTTAGGCGCGCTGTCAATAACTATGACATCATAGTCATGAGCAACAGTTTCAATGGCCAGTCGGAGCATCAGGTGTGGATCGGTGGGCAGTTTACCTTCATCAAATTTGCCCATTAACTCAGTTTCAATACGGTGCAGAGCCAGACAGGAAGGAATAATGTCAAGCCCCGGCCAGCAAGTGGGCTTTATTGCATAAGTGACATCGTCCTTTTCCCCAAGATAGAAAGGCAGGAGAGTGTCTTCTGCATGAATATGAAGATCTGGTACCCATCCGTGATACATTGAGGCTGTTCCCTGGGGGTCGTTACCTTCCACGAGCAAAACACGTAGCCCCTTCAGAGCCAGATCCTGAGCAAGATGAACAGAAACTGAGGTTTTGTAAACGCCTCCTTTATGGGCAGCAACCCCGATCACCGGTGGAAATACGTCTTCAGCACGTCGCAATCGCGTACCAAACACATCACGCATATGATTAATTTGTTCAATTGTATAACCAACACGTTGCTCAACCCGTCCTCGAATTTCCATATCCGGGTGCGGTAGTCGCCCTGCTTTCTCGGCATCTCTGATAGCCTGAGAAGAAACCCCAACTAAATCCGCTGCTTCACCTATTCTCCAGCGCCGGGTTATTTTCCTCGCTTCCGGGCTGTCATCATTAAACTGTGCAATGGCGATAGCCTTCGTCATTTCATGACCAGCGTTTATGCACTGGTTAAGTGTTTCCATGAGTTTCATTCTGAACATCCTTTAATCATTGCTTTGCGTTTTTTTATTAAATCTTGCAATTTACTGCAAAGCAACAACAAAATCGCAAAGTCATCAAAAAACCGCAAAGTTGTTTAAAATAAGAGCAACACTACAAAAGGAGATAAGAAGAGCACATACCTCAGTCACTTATTATCACTAGCGCTCGCCGCAGCCGTGTAACCGAGCATAGCGAGCGAACTGGCGAGGAAGCAAAGAAGAACTGTTCTGTCAGATAGCTCTTACGCTCAGCGCAAGAAGAAATATCCACCGTGGGAAAAACTCCAGGTAGAGGTACACACGCGGATAGCCAATTCAGAGTAATAAACTGTGATAATCAACCCTCATCAATGATGACGAACTAACCCCCGATATCAAGTCACATGACGAAGGGAAAGAGAAGGAAATCAACTGTGACAAACTGCCCTCAAATTTGGCTTCCTTAAAAATTACAGTTCAAAAAGTATGAGAAAATCCATGCAGGCTGAAGGAAACAGCAAAACTGTGACAAATTACCCTCAGTAGGTCAGAACAAATGTGACGAACCACCCTCAAATCTGTGACAGATAACCCTCAGACTATCCTGTCGTCATGGAAGTGATATCGCGGAAGGAAAATACGATATGAGTCGTCTGGCGGCCTTTCTTTTTCTCAATGTATGAGAGGCGCATTGGAGTTCTGCTGTTGATCTCATTAACACAGACCTGCAGGAAGCGGCGGCGGAAGTCAGGCATACGCTGGTAACTTTGAGGCAGCTGGTAACGCTCTATGATCCAGTCGATTTTCAGAGAGACGATGCCTGAGCCATCCGGCTTACGATACTGACACAGGGATTCGTATAAACGCATGGCATACGGATTGGTGATTTCTTTTGTTTCACTAAGCCGAAACTGCGTAAACCGGTTCTGTAACCCGATAAAGAAGGGAATGAGATATGGGTTGATATGTACACTGTAAAGCCCTCTGGATGGACTGTGCGCACGTTTGATAAACCAAGGAAAAGATTCATAGCCTTTTTCATCGCCGGCATCCTCTTCAGGGCGATAAAAAACCACTTCCTTCCCCGCGAAACTCTTCAATGCCTGCCGTATATCCTTACTGGCTTCCGCAGAGGTCAATCCGAATATTTCAGCATATTTAGCAACATGGATCTCGCAGATACCGTCATGTTCCTGTAGGGTGCCATCAGATTTTCTGATCTGGTCAACGAACAGATACAGCATACGTTTTTGATCCCGGGAGAGACTATATGCCGCCTCAGTGAGGTCGTTTGACTGGACGATTCGCGGGCTATTTTTACGTTTCTTGTGATTGATAACCGCTGTTTCCGCCATGACAGATCCATGTGAAGTGTGACAAGTTTTTAGATTGTCACACTAAATAAAAAAGAGTCAATAAGCAGGGATAACTTTGTGAAAAAACAGCTTCTTCTGAGGGCAATTTGTCACAGGGTTAAGGGCAATTTGTCACAGACAGGACTGTCATTTGAGGGTGATTTGTCACACTGAAAGGGCAATTTGTCACAACACCTTCTCTAGAACCAGCATGGATAAAGGCCTACAAGGCGCTCTAAAAAAGAAGATCTAAAAACTATAAAAAAAATAATTATAAAAATATCCCCGTGGATAAGTGGATAACCCCAAGGGAAGTTTTTTCAGGCATCGTGTGTAAGCAGAATATATAAGTGCTGTTCCCTGGTGCTTCCTCGCTCACTCGACCGGGAGGGTTCGAGAAGGGGGGGCACCCCCCTTCGGCGTGCGCGGTCACGCGCACAGGGCGCAGCCCTGGTTAAAAACAAGGTTTATAAATATTGGTTTAAAAGCAGGTTAAAAGACAGGTTAGCGGTGGCCGAAAAACGGGCGGAAACCCTTGCAAATGCTGGATTTTCTGCCTGTGGACAGCCCCTCAAATGTCAATAGGTGCGCCCCTCATCTGTCAGCACTCTGCCCCTCAAGTGTCAAGGATCGCGCCCCTCATCTGTCAGTAGTCGCGCCCCTCAAGTGTCAATACCGCAGGGCACTTATCCCCAGGCTTGTCCACATCATCTGTGGGAAACTCGCGTAAAATCAGGCGTTTTCGCCGATTTGCGAGGCTGGCCAGCTCCACGTCGCCGGCCGAAATCGAGCCTGCCCCTCATCTGTCAACGCCGCGCCGGGTGAGTCGGCCCCTCAAGTGTCAACGTCCGCCCCTCATCTGTCAGTGAGGGCCAAGTTTTCCGCGAGGTATCCACAACGCCGGCGGCCGGCCGCGGTGTCTCGCACACGGCTTCGACGGCGTTTCTGGCGCGTTTGCAGGGCCATAGACGGCCGCCAGCCCAGCGGCGAGGGCAACCAGCCGAGGGCTTCGCCCTGTCGCTCGACTGCGGCGAGCACTACTGGCTGTAAAAGGACAGACCACATCATGGTTCTGTGTTCATTAGGTTGTTCTGTCCATTGCTGACATAATCCGCTCCACTTCAACGTAACACCGCACGAAGATTTCTATTGTTCCTGAAGGCATATTCAAATCGTTTTCGTTACCGCTTGCAGGCATCATGACAGAACACTACTTCCTATAAACGCTACACAGGCTCCTGAGATTAATAATGCGGATCTCTACGATAATGGGAGATTTTCCCGACTGTTTCGTTCGCTTCTCAGTGGATAACAGCCAGCTTCTCTGTTTAACAGACAAAAACAGCATATCCACTCAGTTCCACATTTCCATATAAAGGCCAAGGCATTTATTCTCAGGATAATTGTTTCAGCATCGCAACCGCATCAGACTCCGGCATCGCAAACTGCACCCGGTGCCGGGCAGCCACATCCAGCGCAAAAACCTTCGTGTAGACTTCCGTTGAACTGATGGACTTATGTCCCATCAGGCTTTGCAGAACTTTCAGCGGTATACCGGCATACAGCATGTGCATCGCATAGGAATGGCGGAACGTATGTGGTGTGACCGGAACAGAGAACGTCACACCGTCAGCAGCAGCGGCGGCAACCGCCTCCCCAATCCAGGTCCTGACCGTTCTGTCCGTCACTTCCCAGATCCGCGCTTTCTCTGTCCTTCCTGTGCGACGGTTACGCCGCTCCATGAGCTTATCGGGTCCACTCGCGAACGCAGAAAGGCCCACCCGAAGGTGAGCCAGTGTGATTACATTTGCGGCCTAACTGTGGCCAGTCCAGTTACGCTGGAGTCACTAGTATTTAGGTGACACTATAGAAGCGGCCGCGACAACTTGTCCACGTGGAATTCTAAGCTTAGGATCCCAATGTGCTGGAAAATCTGCGGCGAGAGCTTGCTGATTTTTGCGCCGTTGGAATGCATATATCACTCGGTGGAGAGACTTCCTTTGACATTGTCATTCAAGGCAATGATAAGAGCTTTCCTTTGCGCTCGCTTCTCCAAGAAGGCTATGAGCGCATCTGGTATGTTGGAGATGCACTCTTTGAAGGTGGCAACGATGAGGCCGTGCTCAAATTCATTGAGCAATGGCCCGACAGACAGGATGCCTGTCCTGTGGAAGCTATTTCGGTGAACACCTGGCGCGATACTGTAGGGGTTCTCAATGGACTGGGGGTCCTCGGCAGGATTGCGGATTAAATTCCAAGGAGCAAACGGATGTTACCCGGCGAACTTATACCTGATAGCGACACCAATGACGAACTTAGCCTGACTGAACAGATCGTATCGACTTATGGCCTCACACGGTGGGCAGAAGGGTTCTGGTTAATGACAGCAGGCTACCGCGACCATATCGATCCCAATAATGCGGAAAACCCTGAGGCCCCATTTAACACCGTTACGGTTGCAATCATGGCAGAGTCCCGCGCGCGCGTTCTGGCCCGGATGTCCGGGCGCGGCGCTGGACAGGCAATTCATATCCATGTCGGAGGAGAGGTTCGCGCACACACACAGAAGTTCATTCAGATAACCGCGCGCATCTATGCGGCTCATGGGTTCAAGGTTCACCTTCGCCGGGAAGTATCCACCAGCCCGATCTGGTATTCATCTTTTGGCGTGTTTTATGAGGAATATGCCGGAGGAGATAACTTTACTGCCAGCCATTCTCCATATTTCAAGCTGGGCTGGAAGGTCATGGATAGGCAAGGCAAGCAACTGACGGAAGAAGAGGAAGACATTATCAGCGAGGTGCGACGAATCATTGCTGAGCGAGCGACGATTCGTCTCGCGCCCTGGCGTTCAAGCGGTCACATCTTCTCAGACTTTGATGTAGACGCGCCTTATTCAGATTATCAGCGCTCTGTCCTCGGCCGCGAAGTGCTCACAACGATTTCTGAGTCTGCACACAGCGGCTTCCGAAGTGCTGCGTCTCCATTGGGCGGTTCCATGGGGGCAACCTCGAAACGCATCTTCCGGCAGCTAGAGATTCCAACTGAAGCGCTCAGCTACTTCCTGGATTCTGAGGACCCACGTTTCCATCGTGTCGGCGAGATTGGGGATCACAACTTGGGGGCTGACGTTGGCAAGTCGGAGGTTTGCGCCAACACGGGCGCGCCCGACAAATTGCTTAGCGGCGAGGTTCATCTCGTCTTACTTTGGGATCCGGACGGCGACCGCCTCAATATTATTACGACCGCGCCCGCTGAGCTTAAACAGCAAGCCATCGACTTTGGAATCACTGTCGGCCCGAGCGAAGGCGGGCGAATGGTGGTCTACCTGACGCCAAACCAGCTCTACCTGCTCGCCGTCGATTACCGCATCGGCTTGCTACGCCAGAATGGCTTGCTTGAAAAGTACAATTGGTTCGTTGGCACGTCATTCCCGACTGCGATGGCCATTGAGGAGCTTGCTCTTCAAGAAGACGTACCTACCATACGTGTCCCGGTCGGGTTTAGGAACCTCGGCGAGCTATGCCAGACCCTGGAGAAAAAGTTGGGCACCGAACAGACCTTCACGACTTTAACGGGACAACAGATCAAGCTCGGACCGCAGCCGCGCGCGCTCCTGCTATGCGAAGAATCGGGCGGCGCTAGCATGGGAGGCCCAGACCTGATGCGCTCCAAGAACGGAGCGCAGGTGTTTTTGTCATTGCGGGAGAAGGATGGATTGCAGATGTCTATCCTTGCCTGGGCATTGGCGGCGTCGTTGTATCAATCAGGTGTGTCACTCGCCGAGCGGTATTGCGACCTCATTTCACGGCGGAAGATACAGTATCGATATAGCGAGCGATTCGACATCCCGCTTTATAATGAAAGCCTCACGGGTAGCGAACTCCAGCACGCAAAAGCCGAAGGCATTCAGAAACGAGATAGAGCCGTTGCCTTTTTTCGCGAGGCCGCGACGGCTTTCGCCGCCGGGCGAGTATCGGCAGCGAGCCTGAGAGATCAGCTACAGGAAGCAAACCCTGCGGCCTCTATCGACGCAGTCCCCACGATCAAGCAGGCGGCATGGGTTGGGGACGGGTCGCTGTTTGACATGGCCGGCGCGCGACTGATTATACGTGCCTCAGGCACGGATGCGCTCCTCAGGTATTACGTCGAAGCGACGAGCCGAGAGACCCTAAGCGCATTGCAACAGTTCGTCGCAGGCTTACGGTTTTAACTGCCATCAAACGAGTAAATGACTTGATCGCCGGTGTCTGCGGTCGGACCATAGACGGACGGCTGCGGCAGGTCTAGGAGTCGCAGATAAACTATCAACTGGCCGCGGTGGTGTGTCGAATGATTGATTCGTCGCGTCAACACCCAGGCGCGTGAACGCACTACGTCAAAAAAACTGACGCTCTCCTGCCACCAGCTCTCAGGCTTGGTTCGCATGACCTCAAGCCGCCGGTTGGCGTCCGTGCCGTATTTGTCGGTGAAGCCTTGTCCCGTCCTCTCGACAGGATTGGGATCGCCGGTGTCTATGCCGAGCATCGTCTTCATCCAGCGGCCTTCGGACTGGACTTGATGCTCCATCTGCTCGATGACGCTGCGCGACTTCGGGTGCGGCCGGTAATCCATCGTACTTTCGGGAAAGGCCCGCCAGATGCCTGTGATCTTCAAGACCTCGGTCTCGTAGGTATCGAGCAGAAAGCTGTAAATGCTATTGGCTGTCTCGCTCATCTTTGCTCATCCTCCATGAATTAGAAGGTGAAGATTGTGCCGAACTCGTTACGCCATGCGTGTGCGACGTGTACCGGCACGCCGCGAAACAGCTTGGTGAGACTGCCCGCTGTGCGCGTGTCAAGATAGGTGACTTCGTCTACGAACGTCACCCACTGATTGATCTTGTAACGCAACTGCGCCGACCCATGATCAGTCCTGAGCAGACCGTTGGCGCGTATGGCATCTTTGGCGAAGGCTGAATCCAACCCGTAGGTCAAATAGAACGTCCACCCGGCAGCGCGCGTGCCCGGCTCGGCCCCGAACCACCGCGATAAGGGGAAGCCTAGCTGCATAAAGCCGCCCTGTCCCATCACTGGCTCAAGGCTGGCGGTGACGATTTGCCCATTGCGCAGGCCGAACGGGATGGTGCGACCGGCAAAGCTCAGCGCAGACCCGATGGGAGTGGCATGGGGGAGATCGGTGAAGACATCATTGAACTGGCCCATAAAATAGTAACGCAGGTCGCCGCCGCGATAGTACTTGCCGACCAGCGTGACGGCAGGCGTCGGCAGTTGCATCTCTGCCGACCATGCATTGCGCTCGGAGGTGAGTCGTACACCCTCCGGGAAGGCGGCGAGGATCGGCCCGGCCGGGAGCACAGAGCGTTCGACAATCTCTGCGCGCTCGGCATGATCGGCGCTGAAGATAATCTGCGCCGGCGCGACGCCCGAAGCATGCGACAGTGGGAACTGGAAGACCAGTCGCGTTTGCAACTCCGGTTGATTGCTTTCCGCGCCGACGCGCCCGCCGAAGCGCGTACGCTGATCGACATCCAATGCCGGCTCGCCGAACGACGAGAGCGCGATGGCAAACTCCGGCTGGAATTTGAAATCACCTTTGCCGAATTGCACGCCGGTGCGGAACATCGGCATGCGTTCGTAGAGATTCCCCTGCGCGAAGCCGAAGCCTGTGGTCTCGAATAAATCCATCAGGGTAGAAGAGCCGAATATGGACCAGTCTTGCCCGAACTCCACAAAGACGGGCGTATTGCCGACCCGCGTGTCCATCCGCACCCACGCCAATCTGAGCGATGGCTGCGACGAGCGATTGGCGCTGATGTTGCGGTTGTTGACGTTCGTGAAGTTGCCTTCAAAATCGAATTCGAGCTTGCCGGTGAGCGTCAAATTCTTTGCGAGGTCAGGCCACTCGAAATCTACGCCGAGCCGCAGGGCCCTGTCTTTGATGTGAAACTGGGGGTCGGCGTCTGGCCCCGTGTCGCCGAGCAACAACGGCCCTTGCGGGAAATCGTTGCTGCCGAACACGCGGCCCCCGTGCGAAGCGGTCTGCTCGACGGCGCTGACCTTGAAGAAGCCATAAGGCCGCAGGCGCGCACCGCTGCCGAGCTTGATGTCGGGAATCAAGCCTTCCTTTTTCGGCACGGTGATCGGCAATACACGCAGCGGAGCGACCGCCGGCACGACTTTCGGTTCTTGTTGCGGCGCGGCATTCGCACCAACGGTGTGTGCGCTGCTAGCGTCCGGCGCCACCGCGTCGCGATTCATCGGCGCGCCGGCAGCAGCCGAGGACGCGCTCACGCCGGCAAGGTCAGCCGGATGAGCGGCGGCGTTGATCACGCGCGGCGCATCGGACGGCGCAGAGCCGGCTCCGAGGGCCGAAAGCGTCTGATCATACTCCTGTTGATTGATGACGCCCTTGGCGAGCAGCAACTTCGCCAGTTGCCGTTCAGCGTCGGCCGGAGACGCCGCACCATTGAGCTGTGCGGCCTCCTGCTCGGTGATGACCCCCTTCGATTGCAGAAGACGAATGAGCGGGTTAGGCGTGGCGCGTGGCGGGGTAGACTCTTGCGCCAGGGCCGAGCCTGCAAACAGCGCCAGCAGCAGAAGCAAACGCAGGAAGCTTTTCATAGCAGCAAACTCCTTTATTGAAGTGAGCGGGTCAGACGAACACTGGCGGGGAGAAATTGCTCAGGCAAACATGGCTTTGCCTCTTATGGAATATGGAATATGGACAGGCGTCACACAGAAGGCTACACCGTTGCAGTCTAAGGCTCGCGCTCTGGCGGACCGGCGGCAGGTTCGCCGCCTTCCGACTCGCGGCGGTGCTGGCGCTGGCGTTCGACGGCGCGCTCATAATCTTCACGCGGATTGCGCCCGGTCGCTTCCGCGTACCAGGCGGGGTGATGTGTCCAGGCCCAGGCGCGCGTCACCACGCCACGGGTCATCGCGCGCAACGTCCCCGGCTGACCGACCGTGCTCAGATAGACATGCACGATGATGCCGCCCAGCATAATCAAAGCCGAGATGTCATGCAGCACGTAACTGACGGCGACCAGGATGCGCCCGAAGACTTCCGGGAACCACATGAACAGACCTGTGATTAAAAGCAGACCGCCGCCGAAGATGATCTCCCAGAATTGCAGCTTCTGACCGCCGTTGAAAAAGCCGACGTATTCAGGCTCGACCGCTTCACTGCCTTTGACGTATTCCGGCAGGTGGCGCATCCATCGGCGGTCGGCGCTCGTCCAGCGCATCGGCTGAAGCCAGTTCAAGAACTGAAAGAAGTAGGCGATGACGAATGCCAGTCCGAACCACGGGTGCAGGAGCCGCGTCGTCGGGCCGCCGCCGAACAACGGCGTCAGCCAGTGAAACAGCCACGGCGAATAGATCGCCAGCCCCGACAGCAGCGCCAGGAAGAAAAAGATCGCCACCGTCCAGTGCAGGAACCGCGTGTATACGGGATGGCGCAGCAACTCGCCTTCGCGCACCACGGTGCGCCCTAGGCGATTGAACCCGTGCCGCGCCCGCTCATCGAATTGCTCAACAGAGGTTGTCATCGCTCCTCCTCGCGCACGGGGGCTTCGGGCTGCGGCAGCTTCGGCCCTGTGAAGATGTAGTGGAAGAAGACCGCTAGCAATCCCATCAAGGCGACGAACAGGCCAATGGGTTTAGCGATGTACTTCCACAAGGTGTAGCTCACAGGAATCTGCGGGTTCGCCGGCAGTCCGCCATACAGTTCGGGCTGCGTGATGTCGTGCAGCACGTACATCACATGCGTGCCGCCGATGGATTGCGGGTCGTAGACGCCCGCGTTTGGTCGCGGGAAGATCGGGTCGTTGCGCAACTGCGAAGCTCGATTTTCGGCCAGCGCTTTCATCTCGTCCTTCGTCCCGAAATGCAAACACCCCGTCGGGCATGCTTTGATGCAGGCCGGCTCAAGCCCCGCGCCGACGCGATCCGAGCAGAGCGTGCATTTGTACACCTTCTTGGTGACGGTGTTGAAACGCGGGATGTTGAACGGGCAGCCCGATACGCAGTACTGACAGCCGATGCAGTTCTCCTGCTGAAAATCGACGATGCCGTTGGCGTACTGCACAATCGCGCCGTCCGACGGGCAAGCGCGCAGACAGCCTGGATCAGCGCAGTGCATGCATTGATCTTTGCGCATCAGCCACATCAAGTTGCCGGCGTCATCGTGGTGCTCGTTGAACTTGATGAGGTTGTAATAGTTCCACTGTGTCGTCGGCATCGTCTGATATGTGTTGTCGAAGACCGTCTCGCGAAACGGGTGATCGTTCCACTCGACGCAGGCGACCTCGCACGCTTTGCAGCCGATGCAGGTGGTCACGTCCACCAGCTTCGCCACTTCAAGCTCGCGCTTGGCGTTTTGCCCCGGCACGGGGCCGGGATGGGCGGAGATGGCTTTGATCTGTAGCGTTCTATCGATGTCCACGGGGCTGCCTCCTTTTCATGCCTTCTCGATCTTCACGAGGAAGCCTTTGAACTCTGGTGTGTAGGCATTCGGGTCCATCACCGTCGGCGACAGCAGGTTGGTCGGGTCGAGCGCCGTCTTGCCTTCGTCTTCGGCGATGCCGCGATAGCCCCAATGAATTGGGATGCCGATCTGATAGGTTGTATTGCCGTCAATCTTCATCGGCTTGATGCGGCGCGTGACCAGAGCTTTGGCGACGTAAGAGTTTCGCGCGCTCGTCACGCGCACGCGCTCGCCGCCGCTCAGTCCCATTTCGTCAGCCAGCTCGGCAGGAATCTCGACGAACGGCTCAGGCACGAGCTGCACGGTCATCGGATTGTTCTTCGTCCAGTAATGATAGTGCTCCGTGAGCCGGTAAGTGGTGCAGACCACTGTGAAGCCCTGGTCGGGCGTGCCGTACTTGTCCATATCGGTCTTGAACTTCTTAACGACAGGGTTGGTGGACTGACCGGGATGCAAAGGGTTCACAATCGGGCTTTCAATCGGCTCGTAGTGTTCGGGGAATGGTCCCTCGGCGAACGCCGCGAGCGGCGCGAAGATGCGGCCGACGCCTTCGGGATTCATGATGAACGGCCCCATGTGATCCTTCGGGTTCGAGTCGGCTTTGAAATCGGGCACATCGTTGCCGACCCAGCGCCCGGCCGATTCATTCCACCAGACCTGCTTGCGCTCGCTGTCGAAAGGCTTGCCGGCCAGATCGCACGAGGCGCGGTTATAGAGCACGCGGCGGTTGGCTGGCCACGACCATCCCCAGTTCGGATAGATGCCCAGGCCCGACGGATCGTCTGTGCCGCGCCGCTGCGACTGCGCGCCGGCCTCTGTCCACGAGCCGCTGTAGAGCCAGTTGCCGCACATCGTTGTGCCGTCATCTCTGAGCCACGCGAACCCCGGCACTTGCTGACCGGCTTTAATCGTCACGCCCGGTTGCGCCGGGTCGGTGAGGTCGGCGAGCGCGCGGCCGTTGATCTCTTTGGCGACTTCGGCGAGCGGCGGATTAGTCGGGTTCGAGTAAGCCCAACTGGCATTGAGAATCGCGTCGGGGAATTTGCCGCCCTCTTTCTGATACAGCTCGCGCACCTTCAAAAAGATTCGCGCCAGAATCTCCTGATCCATCTTCGCCTGACCGGGCGTCGGCAGCGCGATGTACTTCCATTGCAGCCAGCGCGCAGAGTTGACGAAGGTGCCGTCCTTTTCGGCAAACCCCGCGCCCGGCAAACGGTACACGGCCGTCTTGATGTCCTTCATCTTTTCGGGCGTGATGTCAGGTGAGCGCCAGAATTCGCTCGTCTCATCGGGGAAGACTTCGCAGACGACGAGCCAGTCGGCCTTCTTCAGCGCTTCGATGTTCTTCTGCGAGTTCGGGCCGATCATCACGCCGTTCATGCCGAAGGCGATGTGGCCTTTGACTTCGCCCGTGTACATGCGATCCCACATCTCGACCCACGAATAGCGCCGGTCGATCTTCGGCAGATAGTGGAAAGCGAAATCGTTCTCCTTCTTCGCGGCGTCGCCGAACATCGCCTTGAGGTAGGAAACCATGAAGCGCGGCGTGTTCGACCAGTAGTTGAACGAATCCCACTCGGCAGGCTTTGACTGCGTCGGCGTCGTGCGCTTGAGGTAGGTCGCGAGGTCTGTGTCCGTGGGGTTCGGCATCTTCAGATAGCCTGGGAAGATGTCGAAGACGCCGCCTATGTCGGTTGCGCCTTGAATGTTTGAATGGCCACGCAGAGCATTGACGCCGCCACCTGCGCGACCGACGTTGCCGAGAAGCATTTGCAGGATGGCCGCCGCGCGAATGATCTGCGTGCCGAACGTGTGCTGCGTCCAGCCGACGGCGTAGATGATCGTCGCCGCCTTCTTCATATCGCCGTCCTTGCGGATGGAGGTGAAGAGGTCTGCGGCTCTGAGGAACTGGTCGCGTGGGATACCTGTGATGCGTTCGACCATCTCAGGCGTGTAGCGCGAGAACTGCTGCTTGAGCAATTGAAAGACCGAGCGCGGGTGCTGAAGCGACAGATCATACGCCGTGTTGGGAGGCAACATCGGCGGCGGATTTGGACCACCTTGACCGGAAGCACCCGGCCCGCCTGCGGCCTGATGGCCGCCGCCGAGCGGACCCTGGCCGCCACCCGTGGTCTCTTTCGACGCGCCGGCCGGCTGTGGTGCGCCGCCTTGCTGCGGCCCTTTCTTCTGCTCGAAATTCGCCGCAGGTTGCTGCCCGGCTCGATGTTGCGCATCGGTCGTCTGCGCCGACGATTGACCGCCCGCAGGAGGCGTCGCCGTCGCGGCACCGCCACCGACCGCCGACTGCCCAGCGGCAGGCGTCACACTGCCGCCCTCTTGATAGTTCCAGGTCGCCTTGTCGTAAATCTGCGTGCCGGCGTCGAAGCCAGAGAAGAGCCCGTCGTCCGGCAGCTTAAACCCGTCTTTGATGATGAAGGCGGCGTTAGTGTAGTTCTTGATGTAATCCCACGCGATGCGGCCATTGCTGATCGCGTAGTTGATCAAGCCGCCGAGGAAGGCGATGTCTGAGCCTGCGCGAATCTGCAAGAAGAGATCGGCGACCGCCGCCGTGCGCGTGAAGCGCGGATCGACAACGATCATCTTAGCGTTGCGGTTGCGCTTGGCTTCGACCGGCCACTTGAATCCGCAGGGATGGTTCTCGGCGGGGTTGCCGCCCATGATCAACATCATGTCCGTGTTCTTGATGTCGATCCAACCGTTGGTCATCGCGCCGCGCCCGAAGGTAGGTCCCAAACTTGAGACCGTCGGGCCATGTCAGACACGGGCCTGCGTCTCGAAGTAGACAACCCCCATGCTGCGCATCGCTTTGACGGCGAGGTAGTTCAACTCGTTGGTGTCTGTGCAGCCGCCGGCCCACGCGATGCCTTCACAGCGATTGACGGTGCGCCCTTGCGCGTCCTTTTCGATGAAGGTTGCGTCACGTGTTGTCTTGATCAGCCGTGCGACTTCGTTGATGGCGTCGTCCCACGAGATGTCTTCCCAGTGATCCGAGCCCGGCCGCCGCACCTGTGGCTTGAGCAAGCGCCGCTCGTTGAGGATGTCCTGCTCAAGCGAAGCCCCCTTCGGGCAGAGTGTGCCGCGATTGATCGGGTGGTCGGGGTCGCCTTCGACGTGGACGACCTGCGGCGTCGCGTTCTTGGCTTTGTCGCTGAGCGTGTGGATGATGACGCCGCAACTCACCGAGCAGTACGGGCAAGTTGAGCGCGTCTCGGAGGTGCGTTCGATTTTTAGCGCCTGCGTCTGTGCGTAGACCGGCGCGAGATTGAAGCCGAAAGCCGACACACCGGCTGTGCCGGCGAGGGTGGCTTTGATGAACGTTCTCCTGGAGACTTCCATGTTGACCTCCATTGCTTGGCCGCTACAGCCTTGTGCAGTCGGATTGCGGTGCAGGCACAGGCCGACACCTTGACAGGGAAAAATTACAGACTAATGGAGTAGACAATGATGACAGGCTGAAGTTTGGGTTTGCGGCTGGTTGATGCACCGCCTGAGTCTCCGTCTTATTAGGAAAGCGTCCAAAGGGATGTATCGAGATATACACCCGGCGACAGCCGTTGTCAATGTTGGTCGTAGGTTTCGCACAATCGAGCCTCCGCCGGGGGCAATCATAACCCGACGAGGTTCAATTCGATCTTGGTATAGCCACGCTCGCGCGCCCACAAATCGAGCGCCGCCGCCGCAATCTCATCAACCAGCGGCACGGCAAGTCCGAGTCGCGTCAGGTCGATGCCTTTGATGTAATGGCCGCAGGTGTCGCAGGCTTCGACGCGCAGGTGATCGTATTCCGGCGTGTGGAAGTAGGCGAGCTTCGCCGGGCGCTCTTCGCCGCAGTTGGCGCAGACGACGCGCCGGAAGATCCATACAGACAGGCAGGTCGAGCAGAGCAGGTGCCGGCCGCCGCCATCGCCCGCATCCTGTGTCTTCAGCAAAGAGAGTTGCGGCTTGCCCAGGCAAAAAGGGCAGCGATTCTCGCCGCTTTCCAGACCGCGGTCGAACGGGCGACGGTCTAGCTCAGCCAGACGGCAGGCGTATGGCTGCAAGAAGGCTTTGGCAAAGAACTGTGTGTCGGAAGGCGCGTGCCAGTATTCCAGCAGCAAGGCGTTGATGTCGTCGGCGCTCGCCTGCTTGAGCCTGTGCGCTTCGGCGGCAAGCATCGCCGGGCCACTTGTCGCAACGACCTCAAGCAGCGGGCGCAAGGCCGAACGGATGTCGCCGATGTCCTGCGCAAGCGACCCTGAGGGCAGCCAGTTCGGACGACTGCAAAGGAATTCGTAGACTTGCTTCTGCGCCCCGAGCAGCCTGGCGTAAAAGGTCAACAACTCCGCCGCCTCGTTGCTTTGCGCGCGCAGCCTTTCCGCACGTTCGATCAGAGTGTCCCAAGCGACCTTCATCATCCTGCCCACCTGCCTTCACGTCAAAAGATTATACATCTTATACCGACCGACAAGGTGGGCCGATCCATATCTTCTCAACTGCGTGCGTGCGGTGACGGAACTGACCGGCGATTAACCGCCCGCTTACTGTCCAGAGAATGCCAGGCGTAATCCGCACCCGTCCAAAACAGAAAGCCTCTTTCTCTTCCCAGCGTCTGCTTGATGACATCGCCTCTCACGGCGAGCATGTCTTGCTTGCTACGATGACTCCTGACCTCAACTAGTGCTTGCTTTAATGGTTCCGGGCTCAGGCTGCTGCCGACGGCGTTCTTGAGCAAGTAAGTATTCATGGCTTCCGGGTCTCGCCACCCCTCTGCCCCATTGCCGTGAATGACGACGAGCAGCCGTTCGCCTTCTTCAGCGTGCACAGGGGCGGGAGGCGAATTTCGCGGCAAGCCTTCCAGGGCCGGAGAAGTGATTTGCCGAGGGTCTTCGAGTTTCCACCGGGCAAGGTCGCTGTTGAGTTTGGAGAGCATCGCTGCGACCGGACTCACGACGGCGACCAGGTCTTGCGAGCCGTCCCCGTCGAAGTCTCCTACCAGAAAACCCTTTGGGTCTACGGCCACGCTGCCTTCATATACCCGCGTGATGGCCGCTTGAACGTCGCTTAGTTGAGCTGGCGTTGACTTCAGCGCCTTCGCGGGCTCTGGCTGTTTGGCTGGCGCCGGCGGCTGTATCGCCTGTGGCGTAGGCGTCGCGTTTGCTGACTGCTGTTCGGGCTCTGCGCCGTCCCACAGGAATGCGGACGCGACAGCTAGAATGCATACAAAGGGGAAAACCGATCTGGCAACGGACGCTCTGGTGGATTTTTTCATGATGAATGCCCCTGTTCGTTGTGTAGGGCGGGTCAAGCCAATCACTTGACCCGCCCTGGCTAACTACCTCTTCAGACATGCCGCCGGTCACAGCGACTTGAGGAACGCGATAACATCATCCTTGTTACTATTGGTTAGTGCAAAGAAGGCGTTGCTGGACGACAGCGCCTGGTTGCGGTGTCGCCTGATCGCGTCCACAAAGGTGACTGATTTGCCATCGTGCATCAACAACGCGCGAATGCGCACGCCCCACAAAGGGGCGGTACGCATCAGGTTCATCGTACGCTGATCGAGATTGCCATCCGTATCCAGAACCTGCACGATGCCATCGCCCGTGCCGATGTCATGCAGTAAGAAGTCCCCGAACGGGTGGAACGTCTTACAGCCGAGGCCGGACGGCACAGTGAACGTGCCGCAGTCGACCACCGTGCCCGCCGGTGCCGTGGTAATGCTGCGAACATGGCAGACGGCGCAGCCGAGTTGGTCAAACAACTGAGAGCCGTGGACGATCTGCGCGTTGGGATTGGGGCAGGTTTCGCAGCCCGGCGCGCGCGGCGGCGCTTTGGTGGCTCGCATGAACCGTGCGAAGACATCTATATCGTTAGCCGTGTCCTCAACATCGGCGATCTCGTCGCAGATGTTTGTAAAGTCCGCACGGTTGGGCGAGAGGCGGTTGGTGATTCCCATCTCGTTAAGGTAGGCGTCGCTGGAGAACGATAGCAAGCTGGCGTGCTGATCCTTCCACCCGAAGCGGCCAACGCGACTAGAGCTAGGGGATGAGTTTTCGAGCACCGGGACGGTGACATATAAACCGCCCTGCGCCGCCGGCTGACTGTTGGCGATTGCCGCCAGCGTGTTGCCGCTGACGGACTCGACCAGACCGTCGCCGAGCGTGTTCAGCGAGAGGCGGAAAGCAGTAACGAGTTGGTCTTCCGATACTGGGTCGTGGGTGAAGCGATCAACTAGGTTGTCAACCCTCTCCTGCACATTCGCATTCCGGTGATCGAAAGGATTCCCGTTGATCACCGTGAAATTCAACGGACCGGCCGGGCAAATCGCTCGCAGATTGATGAGCGAGCGATTGTCGATGAAGCTCGCACTCCCATTATCGGCGATGATCTTAACCGACGGGTTGAAAAACGACTGGCCGTCAAAAATCCCGGCCCGCAACTCTAAGATTTGGCTGGCGCCGCCCGAAACTGTGTTCTGGTGGCACTCGCGGCAGGACTGAGCGTTGTAGACCGGCCCCAGCCCGTCGGCTATCCCCTCGACTGCATCGAAAGTCACCTGATCGTCGTGGTGCGCCGAGTCAGTGACGAAGGTCTGATCAATGGACTGGTCGTCGAAGCCGGTCAGGGCTTCGGTCGGCGTACATGCTGATGGCACCGGGTCGCAATCGACCGAGCCTTCTTGAGCGTGAACGGTAATTATGGAATTCCTGGTGATGGTCGCTCTGAATGTCGAGAAGACGAGCGTCGCCAGGAAGAGCGAGAATACTCCTAACTTCAGCGCTTTCATAAGGTGTGCTTCCTCCCTTTGGTTGGGCACGAACAGACTTCACCGTGGCAAGGCTGGCGACTTACCACAAAGACCTATTGCTCGTTGTTTTGGAAACCCGACCCGGCTTGTTCGTTCCCTGGCGGTTATCTACTCACCTTTCCTTTAGAAATCAACTCTTGTCGTAGAATGATGGAAGTCAACTGCCAGATGGCCCGGAAAGCGAGCAAGAATTATGCCGACCCCGACACCACACGTCTGGCTGAGAATTCGCCAACACTTCTATTGACTTACAAAAGTGCTTGGATTTAGACCACAAAAACGAATGAGACGAATATGCAAGATAGACTACAATGAAGAGTCAAAAGGTCGGATGAAGGTCTGCGGTACAGCCTATCCGGAGCAGACTGGAAGAAGACTCGATTTAAGAGGGGCATCACTGACTTAGAATGCCCAATAGCCGCACACAAACAACGTGGTGAACAGCGCAAGGTAAATCAGCGACCAGACCGTGATCGCCGACTTCATCAACGGCTTCTGCGCTGCTTGCGCGAACAGGATATAGATAGGGAACAGCGTCAACGTGTAGCGCGGGACGCTGTTGACGAACGAGGTGCTCGTAAAGATCAACCAATTCCCCGTCATCCACAGGCTGTAAGATAGGCGCAGGTTCGCCCAGCAGTAAATCGTGCACACCAGGCCGAGAACGATGAATACGATCTCCTGTATCCCCACCATCTGTAATTCGCTCGGGGGCCGCCACTGCAACGAATCGAGCGTCCCTTTGATGCCTACCCAGGGCGGGGCCAGGGATTTGTACCAGTGCTCTTTTTGAACGGTAAGAAAAGCCAGCGGGTCGCCGGCCACATGCGCATTGATCATCAGGTAACAGATCAGCCCTAACGGCACCAGAGCTATCCACAGCCAGCGCCAGTCGAAGCGCCTCTCCTGGCGGTATTGCTGGACTGCCTCTGCCAGCAATACCAGGGGCAGCATGAGACCCGTGAGGCGAGTTAAACAGGCCAGCGCGCCGAGCAAGCCGGCCACCAGCCAGAGCCTTTTGCGGGCCGCCAGAATGCAGCCAAGGGTGAGCGCAATGAACAGGCTTTCAGTATAAGCGAAGTGTAAGAAGTAGCTCGTCGGAAAGATGAATAAGAACCACACCGCTCGCTGAGCGACCTGCGCGGACGAATCCTGCTGGACGAGGCGCAACAGCAACAAGGCGGCGGCTATCGATGCGACGGTAGACACCAGCAGCCCGCTGAGAAGATAGTTGCCGACCAGGAGCGCAACCGCGCGCGTTGCCCAGGGGTAAAGGGGAAAGAAGGCGAGCAGAATCCGATTCGGGTCGTCTGCGCTGTAGCCGTTCTGGGCGATGTTTAGAAAATGGACCGTGTCCCAGCGTGCCAGCGTATCCATCCACCCGCGAAATCCGTTCAGGCGATTATTCGAGATGATCTGGTAGCTCTGCGCGGCAAAGATGAATACCAGAGCTTTGATGATGACGACCATGCCGACGACTCTGCGATCCAGACGAGAGCTGAGAAATCGCTTCCTCGCCGCGCCGGGGTTGACCGTGTCCGTCTCCACTGCGGTTGTCATCTCTAATCGCCTTCTTACGCGGGTATGCCGTCAAGCAGGGGCATTGCCATCGGCTCAAATCTCCAGCGCCGGGTCTTCAGCGCGATATTCATCAAGCTTGCGGTAGAGCGTCTTGCGATCGACTCTGAGAATCTCTGCCGCGCGCAACTTGTTGCCTGAAGTCTCGCGCAAGATTTCGAGGATGTATTCGCGTTCCAATTCGCGAAGGCTTAATCGCCGCTCACGCCCGTGCGCGATCAGCGCGGCCGTAGCGCCGCCTGAGCGAATCCGTTCAGGCAAGTCGGCAGGTTGTAAGATCGCGCCGTCGGCCATCGCCACGGCGCGCTCAATGGCGTTTTCCAATTCACGCACGTTCCCAGGCCAATCGTAAGCCGTCAGCATGGCCAGCGCTTCCGGCGAAACATCCAACGGCGGCCGGCCGGACGCTTCGGACGCTTTGGCGATGAAATGCTCAACCAGCAGAGGGATGTCAAAGCGGCGTTCGCGCAATGTCGGCACGCGCAGGTGGATGACGTTCAGCCGCCAATAGAGGTCTTCGCGAAATCTGCCGGCGCGCACCTCTTCTTCCAGGTCGCGGTTAGTAGCGGCGACCGTCCGCACCTTGATCTCTCGTTCGCGGTCAGCGCCGACACGCCGCACAGCGCCCTCTTGCAGAACGCGAAGCAATTTCGGCTGCAAGGTCAGCGGCAGCTCACCGATCTCGTCCAGAAAGATCGTCCCTTCGTCAGCCGCTTCAAACAGGCCCGGCCGCGCCTGCCTTGCGCCGGTAAAGGCTTGCCCTGTGTGCCCGAACAACTCGGCCTCGATCAACTCCGCAGGGATGGCCGCGCAATTGACCGGCACGAACGCGCCGCGTCTTCCCGATGCTTCGTGGACGGCGCGAGCGACCAATTCTTTGCCGGTTCCCGATTGGCCTGCGATCAAGACGGTGCTAGTGTTGCGCGCGGCCCGCGTGATCAACTCGAACAGTTCACGCATGGGCCGCGATGCGCCAATGATGCGCGTCGGCGCGGCGGGCAATTCACGCCGCAGACGCGCCTGCTCGCGCTGTGGCGCGCTCTTCATCAGCGCCGCATCGACGAGTTGCAATAGCTCGCCCGACTCGAATGGCTTCGTCAGGTATTGGAAAGCGCCGGCCTTGATCATCTGCACCGCTTGCTCGACCGAGCCGAATCCTGTGATAACGATCACCGGAATCTCTGCGCGCTGTTCGCGTAGCGCCCGCAGCAAGGCGTCGCCTTTCAGGCCCGGCATCTGCACGTCGGTAATCACCAGATCAATGGGATTACGCTCGCGCCGTATGTGTTCCAGCGCCGCCGCGCCATCAACCGCGATGACCGTTTCATAGCCCGCGTTTTCCAGGTCTTCTTGCAGAAGGTCACGCATGTCCGCGTCATCTTCAGCGATGAGCAGCCGTTCGTTCATCTCACCTCCTCGCCGACCGCCGCGGCCACTTGTGCGACACTCTCCTGCGGCTGCGCTTGATAGCGCGGCAGGAAGACGGTGAAGACCGCTCCCAGGCCGCCCGCGTGATTGGTCGCCGCGATCCAGCCACCGTGATCTTCGACGATGCGGCGCGACACGGCCAGTCCAAGTCCCGTCCCTTGCCCGATGTCTTTGGTGGTGAAGAAGGGATCGAAGATTTGTGACAGATGGTCGGGCGCGATGCCAGTGCCGCTATCGGATACTTGCGCCAGGATGAATTCGCGGCCATTCTTGCTCTGACCCTCGGGCTGACATTCGAGCCGCAACTGCCCGCCCTGCGGCATGGCCTGAATGGCGTTGATGCAGAGATTGAGGAAGACCTGACGCAGCATATCCTTGTCACCTTCGATGCAGACCGGCGGGCCGGCAATGATCTCTACACTCACGCCATTGCGATGGGCCTCGACCTCGATCAATTCGCCAACGTCGCTGAAGACCTTTGCCAGATCGACAGGCTCGCGACTGATGCTGTCGGTACGCGACAGATCAAGCAACTGGCGCACGACCTGTGCGATGCGTCGCGTCTGTTCGCGAATGATCGTCAGGTTGCGCTGGCGCATCTCAATCGGCGCATCCGGCCTTTGCAGCAACTGCGCGGCGCGACCGTCGATGACGTTGAGTGGCGTGCCCATCTCGTGAGCGACCGAGGCCGCAATCCTGCCGATGAGCACGAGCCGATCACGATGCCGCAATTCCCGTTCAAGCTCGACGCCTTGTTCGGCGGCGCGCACCGCGGCTTCGTGCTGAACGACCAGGCTGTCGGCCATGCGATTGAACTCGCTCGCCAGTTGAGAAAACTCATCGCCTCGGCGCGACAGCGCTACACGATAGCTGAGATCGCCGCGCCCGATGGCCGCCGCGCCTTCGAGAAGCGCTTTGATCGGGCGGGCCAGGCTATTGCGCAGCACCACAGACACGATGATTAAAATGACGATAACGACAATCGCGAGGTTGATGGCATGACTGCGGCGAGCGCGGGCGATTTCGGCTTGCAGAAAAGCGGTCGGCTGCGCGATCTCTAAAGCGCCTCGCTGTCCCTGCGCGAGCCGCACGGGCAGCAGGATGGAGAAGTATTCCTGACCTTCGATGCTATGCAGGTACTCAATGCGGTTTCCAGAAGAGATGGTTTCGAGGACTTCCGGCTCGGCCGACTGTTCGCCCACCGTCTCCAGGTCTGAATACATCAGGACGCGCCCGCTCTCATCATACAGCGTGACGCGAAACAGGTAAGGGTTGTCGCTCAAACGGTCAACCAGATGGGCGGCGTCGGCAGGCCGGCCTGCGTTGACCAGGTCTTCGAGCGCAATCTGCAACGTGTAGGCGTGGGCGACGACTTCCGACCGCATCGTCCGGTTCAAAGCGGCTTCGCGGTGGCGCAAAGTGTAATAGCTGGTCGCCGCGATCACGCTACTCACCGTGACCGTTAAGAACAGAATTAATCGCGTGCTGATTGACATCGGCTTTCACTAACGAAGCTGGCTGATAACGCTTCGACCTTTCGCGGCTCGTTCAACTTGGGCAACTTGCCTGCCAAAGCTGAAGGCTTCCCGGCGGCTCGATGCTCGACTGCAACGCCGCCTACTTCAATAGTCTGATTTAATCATAAAAAGCCCGCAAGACAGCCATGAAAATCTCATCTCCTTCAGCTTCAGCGAGCCTAGCCAAACGGCTGCATGTGGCAAGTTGGGACTGTACAGGGGTCTGTTACTACAGTTCGCCGCCGCGCATCCGTTCAAACAGCCGCACAAAGAGCGACCTCTAAGAACGGAGAATCCATAGATCAACGGGTTAGCGCTCAAACAGACCAGCCAGTCAGTGCAAGCGGTACAACCATTGCACTGCGACGGTTCGAGCAGGATTCAACGTGTGAGTCAGGCGCGATTCGAGGGAAAGGAGCGTGAAGATGAAGGTTCGGGAGATGATGACGAAAGAAGTGCATGGCTGCTGGCCGGATTCGTCCCTGGCCGCCGCCGCGCAAATCATGTGGGCAAAGGATTGCGGCGCGCTGCCCGTGCTCGGAGATGACGATGACGTGGTCGGGATGATCACTGACCGTGACATCAGCATCGCCATCGCTTTGACACCGCGCGGCGCATCAGAGATTACGGTTGGGGAAGTGATGTCACGGCCCGTATACGCGTGCGGTCCCGACGACCCTATCAAAGAAGCGCTCAACTGGATGGCGACCGTGCAGGTCAGGCGGCTGCCGGTGATCGATCAGTCCGGCGCTCTGCAAGGCATTCTGTCAATCTCCGACATCATGGCGTGCTACTGGCGGTCGGCAGGAATGCAGGTTCCATCCGTCTCTTGCCACGATCTGGTCGAAGCATACGGGCGCATCTGCGAACCGCAAGGCGACACGGCAGACAAGCGGCAAGCGACGTTAGCCGCCATTGCCTGAAGTAGAGAAAGGCGACGATGAAAACAACATCTCGACTCCTAACCGAACTTGCCTTGTTAGGAAGCCTCCTTCTTTTGGTTCAGGCAGAAAGCGCGGCCCAGAGTCAAACGGGTGCTGGACATCGCTCGGGGACTGTCACGTCCAGGTTGAAAGAGAGGCGTTGTTTAAAATCAACCTCAGCCGTCTTTGACCAGGCCTCTCCGGCGGTGGTTTTCATCGAAGCCACCTCGATCAATCCCTACAAGATCGCCAATCGCATCGAGCATGTCGTCGGCTCGGGCTTCATCTTTGATCCTGCCGGACTGATTCTTACCAATTCGCATGTCGCCTATGGCCGGCAATCCATCATCGTGACGCTCGACGATGGCACGAGCGTGCCTGCCGAGCTGGTTGGCGCAGACCCGATCTTTGACATTGCGTTATTGCGCATTGCCAAGCCCGCCACCGGGACACTATCCGCCGTGAAGCTGGCGGATTCTAATCAAGTGCGCGTCGGAGAGGTCGCCCTCGCTATCGGCAACCCGCTGGGACTCGATCAGACCTTGACGCGTGGCACCGTGTCAGCGGTCAACCGGGTCTTGCCGCCGACCTCTTTCGCTTTCGAGGAGCCGTTGATCCAGATCGACACGCCGATCAATCCGGGCAATTCGGGCGGGCCATTGCTGAATGGGTGTGGCCAGGTCATCGGCATCACCACGGCGGTCGTGCCAGACGCGCAAAACATCGGCTTCGCCATCCCGATCAATCTGGCGAAGGCGGTCATCCCGTCGCTGCTCGCTCAAGGCCACGTCGTCCGCCCGTGGCTTGGCTTCAACGGGCAGTTCATCGACGAGACCCTGCAAGAGCTATTGCGAGTGCCGCTGACCGAAGGGTTTCTCATCGAAGCCGTCGAGCCGGGCAGTCCGGCCGCCGCGGCCCACCTGCGCGGCGGCACGCTTGAGTTAAGCATCGCTGGCCGCAACTTCCTCATCGGTGGCGATGTCATCACACAGATCAATGGGACGCCGCTTAGCTCGCCGGAAAAAATTCTGGAGGCGTTGCAGGGCGTCAAGGTCGGCTCGGTGATGACGTTGACGGTTTACCGTGAAGGAACGGTCGCCGACGTGCAATACGTATTGCCTGAGCGCCCGCTCCTGCCCGGAGACTTGCCCGAGAGTAACGCGGCGGCGACGCTGGCCGACCCGGTCTTGCGAAAGCCGCTGACCTGCTGCGTCACCCGGACGAGCCGTACAAAACAACTTCGCCAATGAGCGCTCGCTAGGGGAAGCGGGTAGTCGAGGGCTTTAAACGTTCAGGAACAGATAGGAGAGAAAAGAATGAAAAAGCTGATGACAATGATTGCGACTTTATCTTTGTTAGCCATGGTTGGCGCTGGCACCGCGCGTGCTCAGGTCATCGATGCCATCGTGGCTGACATCCCGTTCGACTTCACCGTCGGAACTCAGACCCTGCCGGCCGGCAGATATACCGTCAAGCCTTTGGGCGAGATCACCGGCAGCACTATGGTCATCTCCTCTGCAGAGGGGAAGAACCTGCAAGTGTTCACCACCCAAAATGCGCAGATGAACAAAGCGCCTCACGATGCCGAGTTGATCTTCCACCGCGTCGGCGATCAGTACTTTCTTTATGAAGTATTCGAGCAAGCGAACCCTTTGGGTGCGATGCTGCCGAAGCCGAGCGCCGAGCGTCGGCTGGAGAAAGAAGAGGCCATGAACCGCGACAGTGGCAACGTCACGGTGGTCGCTGTGAAAGCCGCCATGGCGCAGAGATAACCGCAGCGCCACACCGTTGCGCGGGTTGGGCCTGCTCGGCCGACCCGCGCAACGGTCGAAGGGCAGAATCGAATGTCTCATTGATTACCAATAGCCACCCTCACGTTTGCACGATACACGACGGGGGCTGCCGGCCATTGCCGCTCAGGTAGGGGAGAGTCTGTACGGCATCGCTGCTGCTCCCGTCGCGTCTACAGACGCCGGTGGCTGACTGATTCCACAAGCTTGCGCGCCGGCCGCAGTGGAGCCGAGTGGCCATCAATAGTCAGGAGTGATGCTCAATGAGAAAGCGATTACAAACGCTCTTCTGCCTCAGTTTGCTCGCGGCTATGCCTGTGCTGCCGTCTGCGGCTCAGGAGTTGATCGAGGTACACGGCGTGGTGAGTGATGAAACGGGAGCAGCAATCGTTGCCGCCACGGTGATCATCGAAGGGCAAGGTCAAAAATACATACTGCAAACCAACGAACAGGGGCAGTATCGCATTGCCAGGCTCAAGCCGGGCGCTTACACCTTGACGGTCAATGCCGAAGGCTTTGCCGCTTACACGTCGCAACTGCAACTCGGTGCCGAGCGCGCGGCAGCGGTCAACATCATCCTCAAGGTCACTATCAACGAAGAAGAAGAAGTCCGCGACACGGACGAAAAGGTATCGACCGACCCGGATAAGAATCTCTCAGGCATCACGCTGTCAGGCAAAGACCTTGAAGCTCTGCCCGACGATCCGGACGAAATGCTGTCGGTACTGCGACAGATGGCAGGCGCCACCGAGGATGCCACCGTCTATGTTGACGGTTTCCGCGAAGGTGGTCGCCTGCCGCCAAAAGAAGCCATCCAACAGATTCGCATCAATGCGAACCCGTTTGCGGCGCAATACTCCGAGCCAGGCTTCGCTCGCATTGAGATCATCACCAAGCCGGGCACCAACAGTTATCACGGCAGCTTCCGCTTTGATTTCAATACGAGCGCGCTCGACGCCCGCAATGCCTTTGCCGCGACCAAGCCGGCGCAACAGCTCAAGAGCTACAACGGCGTCTTCAGCGGCCCGATCATTCGCAATCGCTGGGACATCTTTTTCAACTTCGAGCGCCGCGAGCAGGACGATAACCAGATCATCAATGCCACGGTGCTCGATCCCGTGACGTTCGAGCCGACACGGTTTGTGCAAACCGTGCAGACGCCGCGTGTGCTCACCAACTTTTCCATCCGCACCAATTTTCTGTTGAACAAGAGCAACACGCTTGGCGTCTGGTATCGCCACACCGGCAGCGATGCCCTGAATCAAGGGCTCGCCGGCGGCTTCGATCTTCCCGAACGTGGCTTCACGCAGTCGGCGCGCGATGACACGTTGCGGTTCTCGCTCGTCTCGCTGACGACCGAACACACGGTCAACGAATTTCGCATGGAGTTGAGCCGCCGCAGCGCGAGCGCGCAGGCGCTCGACGACCAGCCGGCCATCGTGGTGTTTGATGCCTTCAGTTCCGGCGGCAATCAATCCTCGCTGTTCAGCGATGTCATCAACAATAACTTGTCGTTCACCGATGACCTGAGCTACACGCACAACAAGCACGCTTTCAAGTTCGGCATGCGCGTTGACGCGACGCGACTGGAAAACACCAACCGCGCGAACTTCGGCGGCACCTTTACCTTTGGCGCGGATTTCGACCGCGATCAGAATGGCAACCCGATTCTGGATGCCGCCGGCGCTCCCGTCACCATCACGCCACTCGAACATTACGAGCGAACCTTGCAGGGATTGCCCGGATACTTTCCCTCGCAATTCGCCATCAGTCAGGGCGACCCGTTCGCTGGCTTTTCGCAATGGAACATGGCCTGGTACGCGCAGGACGATTGGCGGCTGTCGCCAAAGTTCACGCTGTCATATGGCTTGCGGCACGAATTCGAGACGCACTTGCAGGACAAGCTGAACCTTGCGCCGCGCCTCGGCATTGCCTGGGCACCGACCCCCAAGGGAACGATTCGCGCCGGCGCGGGCGTCTTTTATACGTATCTCGACACCGGCCTCACTCTGGATGCGATACGGTTCGACGGCAGCCATCAACAGCAACTCATCATCAACAGCCCGGCCTTCTTCCCAGACATTCCGGCGACGTTCAGTAACGCGACGGTCGAGCAGCAGACGATTCGCACAAAGTCGCCCGGCCTCAACGCTCCCTACGCCATCATCTCGACCGTGAGTTATGAGCGGCAGCTCCCCTTAAAACTGCTCGGCTCCATCGGCTATACGTTTCAGCGCGGCGTACACCTGCTGCGCACTCGCGACATCAACGCTCCCGATCCGCAGACGGGGCTACGGCCTTCGCCTGAGGCCGGGCCGATTCTGCAATTCGAGTCAACGGGAGTGTCCGTGCGCAATGAGCTGCGCGTGAGCGTGCGCACCAATCTCAACAGCCGTGTGACGTTGTTCAGCAACTACATCTTATCTTCGACGCACAGCGACACCGATGGAGCTTACACAGCGCCGGCCAACTCCTACGATCTGGCAGACGAATATGGCCGCGCCAGTTTCGACCAGCGCCATCGGTTCTTCATCGGCGGCTCGGTCACGCTGCCCTGGCAGATGCGCCTGTCGCCGTATCTGTTCGCGTCTTCCGGGCGGCCATTCAATATCACAATTGGGCGCGACAACAATCTCGATACGTTGTTCACGGATCGCCCGGCCTTTGCCAGCCCGACAGACCCCGGCAGCATCATCACGCCCTTTGGCGTCTTCAATCCGAACCCTCTGCCGGGTGAGGCGATCATCCCGCGCAATTTCGGCGAAGGCCCCGGTCAGCTCACCTTGAATCTCAGCTTCTCAAAAACATTCGGATTCGGCCCGCCGCCGAAAGCTCAGGCGAGCAGTGGCAATCGCCGGCAAAACCGTGGCGGTGGCGGCGGTCGAGGAATGGGAGGCGGTCGCGGCAATGCAGGTAGCTTCGGCGGGAGCGATGATTCCTGGGTTGATTCCAGCCATCGCTACAACCTGACGTTCAGCGTCAACGCACTAAACATAATCAACCACACAAATCTGGCAGGGATCAATGGCATACTGATTTCACCGCTGTTTGGCCTGCCGAACCAGGCGCTCGCGCCGCGCCGCGTCGATCTGACGATGCGATTCAATTTTTAATGCGGGTGTCACGACGAACACCCGATGTTTTTTGAGGAGGCCGCGATGAGCATCGATGTAGGAGATCGTGTTGAAACGGATGTGGCGAGGCCGAGGCACGAAGAAGAGCTTCAGCCTGCGCACGTCAAACGCAAAGGGCGAGCGCGGCTGTGGCTGTTGTTGCTGGCCGCGCTGCTGGGCGTTGGCTTTTGGCTATTCGAGAACGGTCGCACGCGGCAGGCGGCCACCGCACAAGGGCAAGCGAAGAACGCCGCGCCGACCGTCCCTGTCGGAATTGCGACGGCACACGCGGGGAACATCCCGGTTTACCTGAACGGACTCGGATCGGTCACTCCGCTCAACACCATCACGGTGAAGACACGCGTGGATGGCCAACTCACGCGCGTCAACTTCAAAGAAGGCCAGTTCGTCCGCGCCGGCGAGTTGCTGGCGGAAATCGACCCGCGGCCTTTTGAAGTGCAGCTCGCCCAGGCCGAAGCGCAACTGGCGCGCGATCAAGCGACGCTCAATAACGCTAAGACGGATCTGGCGCGCTACCAGTACCTGTTTGACAAAGGGGTCAACCCCAAGCAACAGCTCGACACGCAGGCTTCGGTCGTCAATCAGGACGCCGCCGTCCTCAAGGTTGATGACGCGCAGATCGCCAATGCCAAATTGCAACTGACCTACTGCCACATCACCGCGCCGATCAGCGGGCGTTTGGGATTGCGTCAGGTTGATCCGGGCAACATCGTGCATGCGGCAGACACCAACGGCATCGTCGTCATCACGCAGATGCAGCCGATGGCCGTAGCCTTCACGATTCCCGAAGACAGCCTGCAAACCGTCTTGCAAAGATGGCGGGCCGGCAAAGCCTTGTCGGCTGAAGCATACGACCGCAGCGGGCAGACCAAGATCAGCGCCGGGCGTTTGTTGTCGATGAATAATGAGATCGACCCGACCACCGGCACTAATCGTTTGAAGGCGATTTTTGAGAACAAAGAGAACGCGCTGTTTCCGAATCAATTCGTCAATATACGCCTGCTGGTCGAAACCGAGCAGGGCAAAGTTTTGATTCCCGCTGTAGCGATTCAGCGCGGCCCGTCGGGCACGTTTGTCTACGTCGTTAAAGTCGATCAGACCGTCGAAGTACGCCCGGTCACGGTGGGCGCGACCGAAGGCGACGAGGCAGCCATCGAGAGCGGCCTTACCAATGGCGAGCAGGTCGTCATTGACGGCGTAGACAAATTGCAGGCGGGCAGCAAAGTTCAAGCGGGAAGCAAACCGGGGGCGGGGCAATGAGTCCTTCACGCCTGTTCATCGAGCGACCGGTAGCGACTTCGTTGTTGATGGCGGCGATCCTGCTGGCAGGGCTGGTCGCCTACACTCAACTGTCCGTGTCGGCATTGCCGCAGGTGGATTATCCGACCATTCAAGTGCTGACGTTCTATCCCGGAGCCAGTTCCGACGTGATGGCGTCGTCGGTCACGGCTCCGCTTGAGCGGCAATTCGGGCAGATGCCCGGATTGAAACAGATGACCTCGACCAGCTCGTTCGGCAGTTCGTTAATCACCTTACAATTCGATCTCGCGCTGAGTCTGGATGTCGCCGAGCAGGAAGTGCAGGCTTCGATCAATGCGGGCACTACGTTTTTGCCGCGCGATTTGCCGGCCCCGCCCATCTACAGCAAGACCAACCCGGCGGATGCGCCCGTCCTCACGCTGGCGCTGACCTCCGCGACCTTGCCGCTCGCCACGGTCGAAGACATGGCCGACACGCGGCTGGCGCAGAAAATCTCGCAACTATCGGGCGTCGGGTTGGTGACGATCAGCGGCGGCCAGAAACCCGCCGTGCGGATTCAAGTGAATCCGACGGCGCTGGCCGCCTACGGCATGAGCCTCGAAGATTTGCGTACCGCGATAGGCTTGGCGAACGTGAATCAGGCGAAGGGCAATTTTGACGGCCCGCGGCAATCCTACACCATCAACGCCAACGACCAGTTGACCTCAAGCGCCAGTTACCGCTCAACGATCATCGCCTATCGTAACGGCGCGGCGGTGCGGCTTTCGGATGTGGCCAACGTGATTGACGACATAGAGAATGCCAAACAGGCGGCCTGGATGAATAGCACGCCGGCGGTCATTCTCAACATCCAGCGACAGCCCGGCGCGAACATCATCGGCGTCGTGGATCGCATAGAGAACCTGTTGCCGCAGCTCAAAGCCTCGCTGCCCGAGGCGGTTGATGTCGCGGTGCTCGCCGACCGCACGACGACCATTCGTGCGTCGGTCAAAGATGTGCAGTTCGAGTTGATGTTGACGGTGGCGCTGGTCGTGATGGTCATCTTCCTTTTCCTGCGTACGCTCGCGGCTACGATCATTCCGAGCGTCGCGGTGCCATTATCGATCGTCGGCACCTTCGGAGTGATGTACCTGCTCGGCTACAGCCTCGATAATCTCAGCTTGATGGCGTTGACGATCTCGACAGGCTTCGTCGTTGATGACGCCATCGTCATGATCGAAAACATCTCGCGTTATCTCGAAGAAGGTGACTCGCCGCTCGAAGCCGCATTGAAAGGTTCTGAACAGATCGGCTTCACGATCATCTCGCTGACCGTGTCGTTGATCGCTGTGCTGATCCCACTGCTCTTTATGGGCGACATCGTCGGACGGCTCTTTCGCGAGTTCGCGATCACTTTGAGCGTGACGATACTCGTCTCGGCCGTTGTCTCGCTGACGCTGACGCCGATGATGTGCGCGAAGCTTTTGCGGCATAAACCCGAAGCCGCCCGTGGCCGGATTTATCGCTGGTCGGAGAGCGTTTTTGATTCGCTGATTCGGTTCTATGGGAAGACGCTCACCTGGGTGCTGCGCCATCAGAAGCTGACTATGTTGGTCGCGCTGCTGACGCTGGCGACGACCATCCTGCTTTACATCGTCGTGCCGAAAGGTTTCTTCCCGGTGCAGGACACAGGGCTGATCTTGGGCATCTCGGAAGCGCCGCAGGCGATCTCGTTCAAAGGCATGATGGATCGCCAGCAAGCCCTCGCCGATGTGATTTTGAAAGACCCCGCGGTCGCAAGCCTCTCGTCATTCATCGGCGTCGATGGCACCAACCTGACACCCAACAACGGGCGCATACAGATCAACCTGAAGCCGCTCGACGAGCGCCGTGTGAGCGCGATGGAGATCATTCGCCGCTTGCAGCCGGAACTGGCGCAGGTTGACGGCATCACGCTCTACCTTCAGCCTGTTCAAGACCTCACGGTCGAAGACCGCACCAGCCGCACGCAATATCAGTACAGCCTGGAAGACGCCAACGCCACCGAGTTGCAGACGTGGACGGCGCGGCTGGTCGAGAAACTGCAAACGCTACCTGAACTGCGCGACGTGGCCAGCGACCTGCAAAATCAGAGCCTGCAAGTGGCGCTCGACATTGACCGCGATACGGCTTCACGGCTCGGCATCACGCCGCAAATGATCGACGACACGCTGTACGACGCCTTCGGCCAGCGGCAAATCTCGACCATCTTTACTCAGTTGAATCAATACCACGTCGTGATGGAAGTCGCGCCTGAGTTCCAGCGCGACCCCAACGCGCTGAAAAACATCTACGTCAAATCGGCCAGTGGAACGCCGGTGCCGCTCGCATCTTTCGCACACTTCGCGCCGGGTACGACGCCGCTGGCGCTCAACCATCAAGGACAGTTTCCCACCGTCACCATCTCATTCAACCTTGCACCGAGCGCGTCACTCGGCGAGGCCGTCAAAGCGATCAATGCCGCCAAGCAAGAGATTCAACTGCCCGCTTCGATACAAGCCCAATTTGAAGGGACAGCGCAGGCATTCCAAGCATCGCTCGCCAACGAACCGCTGCTCATCCTCGCCGCCTTGCTCACCGTCTACATCGTCCTCGGCGTCCTCTACGAAAGCTACATCCATCCGCTCACCATTCTCTCGACCTTGCCCTCGGCCGGCGTGGGGGCGCTGCTCGCCTTACTGTTGCTGAAGACAGAGCTGACGGTGATCGCGCTGATCGGCATCATCCTGCTGATCGGCATCGTCAAGAAGAACGCCATCATGATGATCGACTTTGCCTTGGAAGCCGAGCGCGAACACGGCAAGCCAGCGCCTGAGGCGATCTACGAAGCGAGTTTGTTGAGGTTTCGGCCGATCATGATGACGACGATGGCGGCGCTGCTGGGAGGCTTGCCGTTGGCGCTGGGCAGTGGCGTGGGATCGGAGTTGCGGCGACCGCTGGGAATCACGATAGTCGGCGGGTTGATCGTCAGCCAGTTGCTCACCCTCTACACCACGCCCGTAATCTACCTCGGCTTTGATCGGATAGCCCGGCGGTTGCAGCGCCGTCGCGGGACTCAAGACGAGCAGAGTTATCAGCCCGCAGTGGAGCCGCTATGAACATTTCAGCGCCGTTCATTAAGCGGCCCGTCGGCACGTCACTGCTGATCGTCGCCCTGGCGCTGGCCGGATGCCTGGGCTACGCACTGCTGCCGGTTTCACCGCTCCCGCAGGTAGATTTTCCGACGATTCAGGTGTCGGCGAATCTGCCCGGAGCCAGCCCGGAAACCATGGCGTCATCGGTGGCAACGCCGCTCGAACGCCAGTTTAGCCGCATCGCCGGCATCACCGAGATGACTTCGACGAACACGCTCGGCGCAACGTCTGTCACTCTACAATTCGAGTTGAACCGCGACATCAACGGCGCTGCTCGTGACGTGCAAGCGGCCATCAACGCGGCGCGCAGCCAGTTGCCCGCCAACCTGCCGGGCAATCCTACTTATCGCAAAGTCAACCCCGCTGACGCTCCCGTCATGCTGCTGTCGCTCACGTCCGATACGATTGAAACGCGCAACCTCTACGACCTGGCCTACTCTGTCTTGCAACAAAAAATATCTCAGGTTGATGGCGTCGGGCAGGTGATCGTCGGCGGCAGCTCGTTACCGGCGGTGCGCGTCGATTTGAATCCGCAAGCGGTCAGTCAATACGGCATCGGTTTAGAAGAAGTGCGAACGGCGCTGGCGAATGCCAATGCCAATCATCCGAAAGGGCAATTGAGCGGCGACACCAACGATTGGGAAATCCATGCCAGCGATCAATTGCTGAAGGCCGATCAATACCGCCCGTTGATCGTTGCGACTCATAATGGCAATGTCGTGCGGCTTTCCGATCTCGGGAAAGTGACCGACTCGGTAGAAAACCTGCGCAACGGCGGGTTGGCGAATGGCAAACCGGCGATCTTGATTATTATCTTCCGCCAACCCGGCGCAAACATCATCCAGACCGTTGATAGCGTGCGCGCGCTGATTCCACAGTTACGAGCGTCAATCTCTCCTGCCATTCAGATGGCGGTGCTCAACGACCGCACGACGACCATTCGCGCGTCGGTCAAAGATGTGCAAATCACGCTGCTCATCTCTATCGCCCTGGTGATTCTGGTTGTCTTTGTTTTCCTGCGCAGCGTGTGGGCGACCGTGATTCCGAGCGTCGCCGTGCCGTTGTCGCTCGTCGGCACCTTCGGAGTGATGTACCTGCTCGGTTACAGCATCGATAACCTCAGCTTGATGGCGCTGACGATCTCGACAGGCTTCGTCGTTGATGATGCCATCGTGGTGATTGAAAACATCACGCGCTATCTGGAGCAAGGCATGCGCCCGTTTCGTGCGGCATTGCTCGGCGCGCAGCAGATCGGCTTCACGGTGCTCTCGATGAGCATGTCGCTGGTGGCGGTCTTCATTCCGATTCTGCTGATGGGCGGCATCGTGGGCCGCCTGTTCCGCGAATTCGCGGTGACGCTCTCGGTCGCCATTGCGCTCTCGCTGCTCGTATCGTTGACGACGACGCCGATGATGTGCGCAAAGTTCTTGCGCTCTGCGCACGGACGCAAACATGGATGGCTGTACCGCGCGAGCGAGCGCGCCTTCAATGGGCTGCATCGCGGTTATGAAAAGAGTCTCGGTTGGGTGCTCAGCCATCCGCAGCCGATGATTCTGCTGACACTGCTGACGGTCTGCGTCAGCGTCTATCTTTACATCATCGTGCCGAAAGGTTTCTTCCCGGATCAAGACACCGGGCGTTTAAACGGAAACATTCAAGCTGCGCAGGACATCTCGTTTCAAGCGATGCGGCAGAAATTATCGCAAGTGGTCGATATTATACTGGCCGATCCGGCGGTCGATACCGTAGGCGCGTTCACGGGCGGCGGCGGCTCGACGACCAACACGGCGCGGATGTTCATTTCGTTGAAGCCCAAAGAAGAGCGAAAGGTGAGCGCTACCGAAGTCATCGCGCGCCTGCGCGGTCGGCTTGCCCGCGTGCCCGGAGCCAGTACGTTTTTGCGTCCCGTGCAAGACATCAATGTCGGAGGCCGCCTGAGCAACGCGCTTTACCAGTACACGCTACAGGGCGACGATTTCAAAGAGCTTGCGCAATGGACGCCGCGATTGATCGAGCGGATGCGTTCGATCAAAGAGATCACCGACATCAACACAGACCAGCAGAATCGCGGCCTTGAAGCCGCGCTCGTCGTTGACCGCGACACCGCCGCGCGGCTCGGATTGAATGCGCAGGTGGTTGACAACACGCTTTACGACGCCTTCGGCCAGCGGCAAGTTTCGACCATGTACATGCAGTTGAACCAGTACCACGTCGTGATGGAAGTCGCGCCCGAGTATTGGCAAAACCCTGAGGCGCTGAAACAGATCTTTGTTCAATCTCCGACCGGTGCGCCCATTCCTTTGAGCGCCATCGCCAGCTTCAAAACCGATACGACGACGCTTGCAGTCAATCATCAGGGACAGTTCCCGGCAATCACCATCTCATTCAACCTCGCACCCGGCGCATCGCTCGGCCAGGCGGTCACAGAAATCGAGCAAGCCAAACGCGACATCGGCCTGCCGGCTTCGATTCAGGCCAACTTTCAAGGGACGGCGCAGGCATTCCAAGCATCGCTCGCCAACGAACCGCTGCTCATCCTCGCCGCCTTGCTCACCGTCTACATCGTCCTCGGCGTCCTCTACGAAAGCTACATCCATCCGCTCACCATTCTCTCGACCTTGCCCTCGGCCGGCGTGGGGGCGCTGCTCGCCTTACTGTTGCTGAAGACAGAGCTGACGGTGATCGCGCTGATCGGCATCATCCTGCTGATCGGCATCGTCAAGAAGAACGCCATCATGATGATCGACTTTGCCTTGGAAGCCGAGCGCGAACACGGCAAGCCAGCGCCTGAGGCGATCTACGAAGCGAGTTTGTTGAGGTTTCGGCCGATCATGATGACGACGATGGCGGCGCTGCTGGGAGGCTTGCCGTTGGCGCTGGGCAGTGGCGTGGGATCGGAGTTGCGGCGACCGCTGGGAATCACGATAGTCGGCGGGTTGATCGTCAGCCAGTTGCTCACCCTCTACACCACGCCGGTTGTATATCTCTACCTCGACAAACTCGGTTTATGGTTGAAGAGCAAGCGAGAAAGGCGCTCGCCAAAACATGAAGCGGCGGAAAGCACCTGAACGTCCGATCTGGAGTTGAGTGTATCGCTGGTGTGGCAAATTTTCTTTTTTAACCACTGTGCAATATAATGGCTGCCTGACCTATCTACTCTTATAGAGAGGTGTCCCGTGATGGAGCCAACCATCAAGCTGCTGTGTGATCTCGTTGAAATTGATTCGGTCAACCCTTCACTCGTTCCCGGTGGTGCGGGGGAAGGCGAGATTGCCCGTGCCATAGCCGACCATCTGCAAGCCTCTCATCTCGACACGGAAATCAGTGAAGTGGTGACTAACCGGCCCAATGTTGTAGGAGTGCTCGAAGGTCGTGCGCCAGGCCGTTCGCTGATGTTCTGCGGCCATCTGGACACCGTTGGCGTCGTGGGTATGACTGAGCCATTCACCCCCATTGAGCGCGACGGCAAACTGTTTGGCCGCGGTGCGCAGGATATGAAAGGCGGGCTTGCCGCAATGATCGCGGCGGCAGATGTGATTGCGCGGACGGGCGGGCTTGCGGCCGGACGTTTGATTATCGCCGGCGTTATTGATGAAGAGTACGCCAGCCTTGGCGCTGACGCCCTTGCTCGCTCATGGAAAGCGGACGCCGCAGTCATTACCGAACCGACAGACATGCGCGTCGGCATCGGCCATAAAGGTTATCAGTGGGTTGAAATTCAAACGAGCGGTCGAGCGGCGCACGGCAGCCGCCCGCAAGAGGGACGCGATGCGATTCTACGCATGGGCAGGGTACTCGCTCGCCTGGAAACCCTTGACCGTAACCTGCAAGGAGGAACACCGCATCCTGTGCTTGGCACGCCTTCTTTGCATGCCTCGCTTATTGATGGAGGGCGAGAGCTGAGCACATATCCTGATGCCTGCACGCTCCAGATGGAACGGCGAACAATCATCGGCGAAGCCGACGACGCGGCGCTCGTCGAAGCGAATGAGATTCTTGCTGCGTTGAAGCTTGAGGATGATGAATTCGAGGCGACGGCTCGTTATTTATTCGGCCGCCCGCCTTATCAACTCGTTGCCGCGCATGCGCTTCCGCAGCTTTTGGAAGGAGCTGTGACCCGGCTCGGGCGCAGCACTCAGCGTTCGGGAATGAGCTTTTGGACGGACGCGGCGATTCTCGGCCAGGCCGGCATCCCGACCGTCGTTTTTGGCCCCGGCGGCGCCGGCCTGCACGGATTAGAAGAGTACGTATTGACTGAGGATGTCATCGCCTGTCGCGACGCGCTGGTTGAGCTTGCGCGTCAGTTCTGCGTTTGAAGCGAAGGCATAGAGAGGGGAGAGACTAACTTGGGCGAGCCGAATCCTACGAAAGGTGCCGGCGCATAAGGCAGCCGTGGTGATCAATCGCGAGGCCGGCAATCGGCCACTGCGATTGCCGGATGCAGAGCAAATCATCGGCCAATTCACTACTCCGAGACGTTTATAAGATGACTTGTAGTAAGCCATTGAACAATATTGATGGCTGTTAGATCAAAAAGTCCTTGACAAAAAGAATTGCTGAACTAGAATTGAAACACCTCAGGGGAGATGGAGGAGAGACATTACTCATTGATCCTGTTTATTTTCAATTTTGGATCGTAGTATCTGGCTCGTAGCTTAAGGCGGCATCTTTGCAGCCTGCTTTGCGTTCAGGGCGCTGCCTCATCTTCTCATACAAGGCTCGGCAATTGGCCTCTGTGTGTTGCCCATTCAGCGACGTCTGACTTATCTGCGTTCTCGGTTAGAGCTGTATCAGGTTTGCTGCGAATTGGCTTTTTTTGCTGGCAAATGGCTCGAATTCGTCCGTTCTTAAGCTTTTGATCTGCTTTAATAAGGTCGGCCCTGTTACGACCTGTACCGCTGCCTTGAGAATGGCCAAGACCGTGCTTGAGCTAACTGGCAGCACTCTGGCGATGTCGCGGATGCCGGAAGTAGACATCACCATCGGCAACACAAACCGGCCAGCCGCGGACTGACAACCGCGATAGGTTCTGCAATACGATTTTCAATTGCGGAGACCATGACTTTGCTGAGGTTCCTTTGCTTCAGAAATTAAGGATACCAGCACGGTCGTCTCTGCTGTATGCAACGAAGCAATAAAGAAGGCAAGACAGCTCCAAGCTTGGCCGCCGAAGTCTGTCTTGCCCCAACATAACCCCCCTGAAGGAGTTAGTTGTATGAATAGCTTACTATACTTCAAAATCAAACGGCAATCTTCCCCGCAACTCTCGGATTTTTATCCGCCGCCTTAAAAGCTGCCTCGGTGTAGCTTGCCGACCTTCAACCTGCTGAGATAGTCAGCTCAAGTCGCACGACAGTGGATATAGGACTGTCGCGCCCGGCGATTTGTGACCTTAAGGCAGGGGGACACCTCAAATCAAATCTGCGAGGAATCGCTTCCCGACCGGGCTTAACCGTCCAGGACGCAGTCTGTCTTGTCTCTGCTCCTGCCCTGATCATTCAGAAATTTCAGGATAAAGGTGTTATGGCTCAAAGTTACGCGCTCAAGAAAGAAGCCACCGGCGTTCCGGTCTCGCGCGGAGACTATCTCGCTCCGCTGGTCATCGTAATCCTTCTTACGGCTGCTGTCTTTATTGGCTTTTTTCATCTTCGGCCGCCGGCGGAAGCGCTTGCAAGCGCACCCGCGCCCGAGTTCTCGGCCAGCCGCGCCGTCCAACACCTGCAAGAGATCGCGCAAAAACCTCACCCCGTCGGCTCGTCAGAGCACGCGCGGGTCAGAGATTACATCGTCGGCCAGCTATCAGCGCTGGGCCTCAACCCGCAGGTCCAAAAATCGAGCGCCCTCAAACGATCAGCCAACGGGTCGCTTTCCGGCGCAACCGTCGAGAATATTTCGGCCAATATAGAAGGCTCATCCGGCGCCAAGTCGGTCTTGCTGGCAGCGCATTACGATTCAGTCGCTACGAGCCCAGGGGCGAGCGATGATGGCACGGGCGTCGCGGCTCTGCTCGAAACGGCCAGGGCTTTAAAGGCACGCCCCCAATTAAAGAACAGGGTAATCCTCTTATTTACGGACGCGGAAGAGATAGGGCTCCTGGGCGCAAAGGCTTTTATCGATGAAGACCCCAGAGCTAAAGACTTGGGCGTCGTGCTGAATTTTGACGTGCGCGGTAGCAGTGGCCCCTCGATCATGTTTGAAACCAGCAGCCGCAACGGACAGCTCATAGATGAGTTCGCCAAAGCCGCGCCCTATCCGCTGGCCAACTCTGTCACCTACGAAGTCTATAAACGCTTGCCCAATGACAATGACTTCTCCGTCTTCAAAGGCGCGGGGCTTGCCGGGTTAAACTTCGCCTATATTGATGGCCTCAATCGATACCACAGCGCGCGAGACGACATTGGCAACGTAGACCGTCGCAGCCTTCAGCATCACGGGTCATACGCGGTGGCGCTGGCCTCCCACTTCGGCGACCTGGACCTCAATCAAATCTCGGCGAGCGATCAAATTTACTTCAGCACAGTGGCCTCAACCGTCGTGCGCTACTCAAAAACATTCGCGCTGGCTCTGGCCGTTGGCGAACTCTTGATCTTTCTTTTCGTGGCTACCCTGGGCTTCAAAAAGAAGCTCGTCTCAATTCGAGGCGTTCTGCTGGGCATCGTTGCCTTTGCCGTTTGCCTGGCCGTTTGCAGTGGAGTGGTGGCGCTCGTATGGCAGTTGATGAAGATGTTACACGGCCAATATCGGTCGATGCCTAATGGCGTTCCTTATAACAGCCAACTCTATTTTGTCGGATTTGTGGCTCTCACGCTGGCCATCTTCACAGCCCTTTACGCGCTCTACGCCAAGAAAGTCAGTGTCCACAACCTGAGTTTAAGCATACTGCTCGTCTGGACGATTCTGACTTTGCTGGTGACGCTACTGATGCCGGGTGCCAGTTATTTATTCGCCTGGCCTCTGCTCTTCGGCCTGATTGCGGCCGGGTGGCTGTTCAGCGCCGACGGGAAAACGCCCGTATCCCGTGCCGCGGCCCTTTCGCTGCTGGCCGTGCCTGGGATTCTGCTGTTCGTCCCGGTTATTTATCTGCTCTTCGTTTCCATGACTCTCGAAATGTCCTGGCTGATCGCCGCCGTCGAAGTTCTCTTGCTGAGTCTGCTGGTTCAGCACCTCAACATGCTCGCCGGCTTGAGGAGATGGCTGCCGCTCGCGGCGGTTGTGGTGGCCGTCGGCGCAATAACAATGGCGGCTGTCGCCAACGGGGTCGATCAGAGCCGACCCAAGGTGAACAGCATCTTTTACGCGCTCAACTCAGATTCGGGTAAAGCGGTCTGGGCAAGCTACGAGCAGCGAGCCGACGAATGGACATCACAATTTCTCGGCCAGGGCGCGACCCGAGGCAGTTTGAGCGAATACTTTCCCATTAACTCGCCTAACTTTCTGAGAGTCGAAGCGCAGCCGCTGCCGCTAGAGCCGCCCAGCGTAACCGTGCTTGAGCAATCCACTCAAAACGGAGTTCGCACGCTTCATCTGCGCCTGTCGTCTGTGCGCGGCGCGCAGATCATCTCTGCGTCGGTGGAGCCGACCTCAGGTGTTGTCGCCCAGGTGAACGGGAAACCGGTCAACGCCAGCCTCGACGGCGGTTGGGGAATTCGTTACTACGGCGCAGGCCAGGAAGGCGTAGACCTGATCCTCCAGTTGAATTCGACAGCTCCGATAAAAATCGGTCTCGTCGATACGACTTATGGGCTTCCGCAAGCAGGAGCGTCGAGTTATCGCGAGAGGCCCGATTACATGATACCGTCGCAACTTCCTCTGAGTGACTCAACACTGGTCAGCAAGTCTTTCACCTTTTGAAGCCTACTCGTTAATACCGTGGCTGAAGTCAATCGATCCCTATACAGAGGCGAAACCCTGACTCCCGAGCCGGACACCCTCGTCGAGTTGCTGCGACTGAGGGCGAGCCGCCAACCAGACCACGTGGCCTACACCTTTCTGGCCGATGGGGATAAAGAAGAAGCGCAAATCACCTATCGGCGGCTCGACGAGCGCGCGCGCGCGATAGCCGCCGTGCTCCAGGCCACGGGAGCATTCGGCGAGCGCGCTTTGTTGTTGTACCCATCGGGGCCTGAGTACGTAGCGGCCTTCCTCGGCTGCCTGTATGCCGGGGTCATTGCGGTCCCTGCCTACCCGCCCACCAGCACTCGCAGAGAGTCGAAGCATGCGAGGCTCAACTCCATCGCGAGCGATTGTCAGGCATCGTTGATACTCTGCACGTCGCCCATACTGTCATCGTTCGGGTCGAAGGCGCGAAACTTTCCTGCGCTCGGCTCAGCCCGGCTCATTGCTACAGATGCGATTGCGGCCGATTCGGCGAGTCAATGGCAGAGTCCCGCGATTGACGGCGACACGCTGGCCTTTCTCCAGTACACGTCTGGCTCGACTGCCGAGCCAAAGGGCGTGATGGTCAGCCACCAAAACCTGCTGCACAATCAGCGCTTGATCCAGCACTGCTTCGCGCAGACCGAACAGTCCGTCATCGTCGGATGGCTGCCTCTGTACCACGACATGGGATTGATCGGGAATATGCTCCACCCGCTCTACCTCGGCGCAACTTGCGCACTGATGTCTCCGACCTCCTTCTTGCAGCGGCCCCTGCGATGGTTATCGGCAATCTCTCGCTACAGAGCCACGACCAGCGGCGGGCCGAATTTCGCTTACGACCTGTGCGTTCGCAGAATCTCTGAAGATCAATGCGAGGGCCTAGACCTTAGCCATTGGAAGGTGGCCTTTAACGGGGCTGAGCCGATTCGCCATGAAACGTTGGAACGGTTCGCACAAAAATTCGCGCCTTACGGTTTCAGGCCCGAAGCATTTGCTCCCTGCTACGGGCTGGCCGAAGCGACCTTGATCGTTTCCGGCGGCCTCAAGAAATCTTTTCCCATCGAACGCACGCTAGAGGCGGCGGCGCTTGAGCGGGACAGGATAGTCGCGACTGCCGATGCTTCTCAAGGGGCGCTCAAGCTGGTAAGCTGTGGCGAGATCGCACCCGATCACAGCGTAGCGATTGTCGATCGGAAATCTTCGACCTTGTGTCCCGCTGACCGCGTCGGTGAAATCTGGGTGTCAGGCCCGAGCGTGGCTCGCGGTTACTGGCAGCAAAAGCAACAGACGGCAGAAACCTTTCTGGCTCACCTCGCTGACAGCGGCGAAGGCCCGTTCCTGCGGACGGGAGACCTGGGCTTCATCAGCGACGGCCAGTTATTCGTCACCGGCCGCATCAAAGACCTCATCATCATCCGCGGCCGGAATCTTTACCCGCAGGATATTGAATTGACGGTCGAGCGCAGTCACGAGGCGTTGCGAAAAGGTTCCGGGGCGGCCTTCTCCGCAGAGATCGAGAATCAGGAACAGTTGGTGGTGATTCAGGAGCTTGAACCTCGTCACCAGGCTGACCTCGTCGAAGTGTTAGGCGCAATCCGGCAGGCGGTCTTTGAACAGCACGAAGTTCAACCCTTTGCCGTCGCGCTCATCAAGGCCGGGACGATACCCAAGACTTCGAGCGGCAAGATTCGGCGCCGCAGTTGTCACACAAAGTTTCAAGAGAACGGTTTCGATGTTGTAGCAGAATGGCGCGGCCTTACCGTCACGAGCGGCGTCGAAGAATCGACAATGGTCGCGCCGCCTGCTTTTGGTGATGCCGAATCGATTCAATGCTGGTTGGCGTCGCAACTCGCCGTCCGGCTCGGGCTCGACGTGTCCGAGATCGATGTCAACCTGCCGATTGTCCGTTATGGCATCGACTCGATCACCTCAATCGAACTTGCGCACAGCCTCGAAAACAGTCTCGGCGTTTCGGTCCCGCTCGTCAGCTTTCTTGAAGAGGGGAGCATCGCCGGCCTCGCGGCTCAAATATCGTCGGGCCTGGCTGACCGAGAAACCGTGGGCGCCGTCGATCTCTGCGAAGCTGAGAGCGAGGCAGGCGAGTATCCGCTTTCATACGGCCAGCGCGCGCTGTGGTTCTTGCATCAACTCGCTCCCGAGAGCGCGGCGTATAACCTCGCCAGCGCGCTGAGCATTCATTCGGAGTTGGATGCTTCGGCGTTGCGGCGTGCCTTTCAAACTCTGGTTGATCGCCACGCGTGTTTGCGAACAGCGTTCAAGAACACCTTCGCGGGTGCTCCTGTGCAACAGACCCGCGAACGTGACGACGTGTGCTTTGAAGTCGTAGACGCGACCGCCTGGAGCGAGACCGCGCTTGAAGATCGCCTGTCGCTTGAGGCGCTGCGCCCGTTCGACCTTGAGCAAGGCCCTCTGCTTCGGGTTCACCTCTTCGAGCAGTCTCGGCAACGTCATGTGTTGATGATCGTCATTCATCATATCGTGGCCGATCTCTGGTCGCTGGCCGTTTTGGTGAACGAGCTTGGAATGTTATACCGCGCGGAATGCGTCGGCGTGCAGGCGAACCTTGCGCCGCTCAAGCTTCACTACAGCGAATACGTCCGGCGGGAAACGGCGTTGTTGACGAGCCCTGCGGGAGAGCGGCTTTGGGGGTATTGGCAGGAGCGACTTGGTGGCGCGTTACCGGCGCTCGATTTGCCGACTGATCGTCCGCGCCCTTCGGTGCAGACTTATAGCGGAGCCTCGATGCCGTTCGAGTTGAGCGAAGAGATAACCGAATCGCTCAAGGCCATCTGTAGGAGACACGACGCCACCCCGTTTATGGGTTTGCTGGCGGCGTTCCAGGTGTTGCTGCATCGCTATACTCATCAGGAAGATTTGCTGGTCGGTTCACCGACTTCTGGCAGGAACTCGGCCGACCTTGCGGGGCTCGTCGGCTACTTCGTCAACCCGCTGATCTTTCGAGCAGACCTGTCAGGTGGCCCGACGTTCCCTCAGTTCCTCGATCAAGTGCGCGACACCGTGTTGGGTGCTTTCGAGCATCAGGAATATCCGCTCGCGTTGCTGGTCGAGCGATTGCAGCCTGAACGCGACCCGAGCCGTTCGCCGCTGTTCCAGGCCATGTTCATCTTGCAAAAGATGTACACGCCTTCGGGCGAAGACCTGGCGGCGTTCGCACCCGGCCGGGCAGGGACGCGCACACAACTGGGCGGTCTTTCCGTAGAGCCTCTGTGCCTGTCGCAGCGTTCCGCGCAGTTCGACCTGACGCTGACGGTGCAGGAAGCGCCAAGGGGATTGGCCGCGACCTTTGATTACAATACAGACCTGTTCGCCGCTGCCACGATTGATCGCATGGCGAGGCACTTTCAAACCTTGCTCGGAGCCGTCGTGAACGATCCGGCGCTGCGCGTTTCGGACTGCCCGCTGCTGACGGAAGCTGAGCATCAGCAAGTGCTCTTCGCCTGGAATGCGACCGTGTGCGATTACCCGCGCGAGTCTTGTATTCATCAGCTATTCGAGCAGCAGGCAGAGCGCACGCCCGACACCCTGGCGGTCGTCTTTGGAGATCAAGGGTTGAGCTACGGCGAGCTGAACGGCCGCGCCAACAGGGTCGCGCATTACTTGAATTCGGTGGGCGTCGGCATTGAGAACCGCGTCGGTATTTTCGTTGAGCGTTCGCTTGATGTGCTGATCGGCTTGCTGGGGATATTGAAAGCCGGCGCGGCCTACGTCCCGCTTGATCCCAACTACCCGCGGGATCGGCTGCTGCTGATGTCGGAAGACGCCGGCTTGAGTCTCGTCTTAACTCAGCAGCGACTTGTCGGCGCGCTCGCCGACGTTGATGCGAAAAAAGTTTGTCTGGATTCTGACTGGCCGCAGATCGCCGTGTGCAGCGCGCAGAACCCGGCCGCCAGGGTGACGCCCGACAACTTGGCTTACGTCATCTACACGTCGGGCTCGACGGGCAAGCCCAAAGGCGTGATGATCGCGCACCGCAACGTCGTCAACTTCTGTACGGCGATGGATGAGCGCATAGGATGCGAGCGGCCCGGAACCTGGCTTGCCGTCACGAGCATATCTTTTGACATCTCTGTGTTCGAGTTGTTGTGGACTGTCGCGCGCGGCTTCCAAGTGATCATACAACCGGGGCACGAGTCTGATGCTGCTCAAGTCGAAGACTACTCCATCGGCGCGCAAATCAGGCGGCACAGGGTATCCCACTTGCAGTGCACTCCGTCGCTGGCCAGGATGATGACGCTCGCGACCGAATCGCTCGACGCGTTGCAGACCCTGGATAAGCTCATGCTCGGCGGCGAAGCGCTCCCGGTTTCGCTCGCCGATCAACTCGGGCAACGCATCCAGGCCGACATCCACAATATGTATGGCCCGACCGAGACGACCATCTGGTCTACGACAAGTCTGGTTGAGAGAGCGACGGCCCGCATCAGCATAGGGCGGCCTATCGCCAACACAGAAGTCTATATAGCTGATAAAAACATGCAGCCTGCGCCGGTCGGCGTGCCGGGCGAACTGCTCATCGGCGGCGAAGGCGTCGCGCGCGGCTATTTCGACCGGCCGCATCTGACCGCGGATAAATTTATTCCCAATCCGTTCGCAGCGCGCGGCTCTCGCCTCTACAAGACCGGCGACCTGACGCGATACCTGCCCGACGGGAGCATAGAGTTTCTTGGCCGCGTCGATCATCAAGTCAAGGTGCGAGGCTTTCGCATAGAGCTTGGCGAGATAGAAGTGACGCTCGCTCGCCACCCTGGCATACGAGAGGCGGCTGTGCTGGCTCGCGAGGATGCAAGCGGCGAAACGCGGCTCGTGGCTTACGTCGTCGCCGATGGCTCGGCAATGCCCGACGCGAGCGAGATCAGAAAATTTGTCGGCGAAAAATTACCAGAGCACATGGTGCCGTCGGCCATTGTCGTGCTCGACCAGTTGCCGTTGACGCCGAATGGCAAGATCGACCGCAAGGCGTTGCAAACATCCGAGCGCGCCAGAGTCCAGCAGGAAAGATCATTCACGCTTCCGAGGACGGCCACAGAGGAAGTCCTTGCTGTCATCTGGGCCGAGGTGCTCGACCTTGAACGGGTGGACATACATGACGACTTCTTCGCCTTGGGCGGTCATTCATTACTGGCCGCGCACCTCATAGCCCACGTGCGCGAGACGCTCAAAATCGAGTTACCGCTTCGGACTTTCTTCCGTTTTCCCACCGTGGCCGGGCTGGCCTCGTCCATTGCTGATGACCCGAAGCAGCAAGCCAGAGTCGAGAGAATCGCTCAGTTGCTCATTAGCGTAGCGCAGGACGCGACCCCACAGCTCGAAGTCACGATTGACGACTAAGACCTCAATCCTTCAACGCGGTAAAAAGCAGATCAGATGAAACGCTTTTCCAGGAAAGACCTGGCACTCTCTGAAAAGAAGCGGGCGCTGCTTGAACAGCTCATCCGAGAAGAAGGGCTTGATTCACCCGACGAAGCGCGAATCCCTCGGAGCGAAAACGCCGACCGCGCGCGGCTATCATTCGCTCAGCAGCGGCTCTGGTTCATCAATGAGCTTGAGCCGGGGAATCCTGTATATACGAATCACTTCGCCGCGCGACTGACGGGAACGATCAACCTCACTGCGCTTGTACAGAGCGTTAACGAGCTAGTTCAACATCACGACGCGTTGCGCACGACCTTTGCAGTTGTCGATGACCGTCCTGTTCAACTGATCGGCCCGACCTTGAGCGTGGCGATGCCCGTCGTGGATTTAAGAAGTATTTCCACCGCCGCGCGCGGGCCAGAGGTCAGGCGACTCGCGGTAGCAGAAGCACGTCAGCCTTTCGACTTGGAGCGCGGGCCGCTGCTGCGCACCACGCTCGTGCGGCTCGGAAGCGCCGAGAGCGTGCTGCTTTTCACCGTGCATCACATCATATCGGATGGCTGGTCGCTGAGCGTATTCGTCACGCAGTTGGGAGCAGTGTATGAGGCATTTTGTGCGGGCAAAGGATCGCCCCTGCCTCCATTGCCCATCCAGTATGGCGATTACGCCCAGTGGCAGCAAGAATCGCTCGACGTGATCACACCCCACCTGCCGTATTGGCGAGAGAAGCTGGCCGACGCACAGCCTTCGCTTGATCTGCCGGCCGATCATCAGCGGCCCATCGTCCAGACGTTAAACGGAGCCAGCTACCATTTTGAGTTGCCCGCCGCTTTGAACAGCGCACTAAAGTCTTTGAGCCGGCAGCAGAGCGTTACGTTATTCATGGTCTTGCTCGCGGCGTTCAAGGCGCTCCTGTACCGCTACACAGGACAGCAGGACATCAGCGTGGGGAGCCCGATTGCCAGCCGAAATCGCGCAGAGCTTAAAGACCTCTTCGGATGTTTCGCCAACGTGCTGGTGCTGCGCACGGATGTGGACGCCGACCTCACCTTTCAAGACTTGCTCGACCGCGTGAAGACGACGTGCGTGGACGCCTACGAGCATCAGGACATGCCATTCGAGAAGCTCGTAGAGATTCTTCAGCCCGAGCGCGACCTGAGCCGTTCGCCGCTGTTTCAGGTGATGTTCGTGCTTCAGAGCTTCCCCATCCCGAACGCGATGGCCGACCTGAAGCTAGACCTGATCGAAGTCGATAGCGGAACCGCAAAGTTCGATCTGACGCTCGAAGTCTTGGAAAAGGCCGAAGGGCTCAAGGCGACGTTCGAGTACAGCACAGTCCTATTCGATTCCGAGACGATCATGCGGATGGCAGAGCACCTGCGAATTCTGCTGAACGGCGTTGCGTCCGATCCGCGGAAGAAGGTGTGGGAACTGCCGCTGTTGTCCGAAGATGAAAAGAGACAGCTCATCTGGGGGTTTGGAGAGGATCAAGGAGAGTACGACCGGGAAGCCTGCTTGCACGATCTATTCGAGCGGCAGGCACGCCTCACCCCTGATCGCATTGCACTGGTCGTCGGCGACCTGCGCCTCTCCTACCGCGAGCTTGATCGCAGAGCTAGCCGGCTTGCCCGGTTGCTGACGACCTGTGGCGCTCGCCCCGAATCGCTCGTCGCCGTCTGCCTTCCCAGAACCGCTGAGCTTGTCACCTCGCTGCTTGCCGTGCTCAAGAGCGGCGCGGCCTACGTGCCGTTGGACCCGGCTTACCCGGCGGCGCGGCTTGAGCTGATGATGGAAGACAGCAACAGCCTTGCCCTTATTACAGATCGAGAGCTGGTCGGCGCGGTGCCTGCGGGGCGAGCGAAGGTCATCTGCGTTGAGGATATTGACCAAGCCTGCGAGCGGCTTGACCATAGCGGATTTGAACAAGGGACGAATGCCGATCATGCGAGGCGAGTGGTGTCAGGCAACCTCGCCTACCTGATCTACACCTCCGGGTCAACGGGCAGGCCCAAGGGAGTGGCTATAGAGCACCGGTCAGCGGTCGCGATGGTGAGCTGGTCGCTTGGCGAGTACACAAGCGAAGAGCTGGAAGGGGTGTTGGCAAGCACGTCGATCTGCTTCGACTTGTCAGTGTTTGAATTGATGGTGCCGCTGAGCGCCGGCGGAGCCGTGCTGCTGGTCGATAACGCCCTGACCTTGATCGAGGAAGACGTGCGCGGACAGGTCAGCTTGATCAACACCGTGCCTTCGGCGATGGGAGAGGTGATCCGGCGAGCAGCGGTGCCCGAGAGCGTGCTGACGGTGAACCTGGCAGGAGAGGCATTGAGCGCGAAGCTGGTCGAGGAGATCTATGAAGGGAGCCGAGCGCGGCGAGTGGTGAACCTGTACGGGCCGAGCGAGGACACGACCTATTCGACGATAGAAGAGGTGGCCAGAGGCAGCCGGCAGGTGCTGATTGGGCGGCCGATAAGCTGGAGCCGAGCGTACGTGGCGGACGGAAGAGGAGAGGTGGCAGCGCGAGGAGTGATGGGAGAGTTGCTGATTGGCGGTGAGGGACTGGCACGATGTTACTACGGGAGAGCGGAGCTGACGGCAGAGCGATTCATCGCGGATGTGGCGGGAATGGAAGCAGGAGCGCGGGTCTACCGGACGGGGGATGTGTGCCGGGTGAGAGAGGAGAAGAAGCTGGAGTACTTAGGGCGAGGAGATGGACAGGTGAAGGTGCGAGGGTATCGGATCGAGCTAGGCGAGGTGGAAGAGGCGTTGAGGAAGGTGAGAGGAGTGAAGGAGGCGGCGGTGGTGGTGGAAGAGGAGGGAGGAGTGAAGCGGCTGATTGGGTATGTGGTGATGGAGGAAGAGGAGAGCGGAGGAGGTGGAAGGCGGGTGAGAGAGGAGGTCAAGGAGGGAGTGCCGGGGTACATGGTGCCGAGTCAGATGGTGGAGATCGAGGCGATGCCGCTCACTCCTAATCGCAAAATTGACCGGCGCGCGTTGGCCAGGATCGGGGCTACTCCTGACACGCGGGATCATGTCGGCCCGCGCAACCCGATGGAGGAAATAGTCTGCGAGATATGGGCTGGCGTTCTCGGCGTCGAAAAGGTTGGCGTCGATGACAACCTCTTCGAGATCGGCGGCCACTCGCTGCTCGCCACACAGATCGTTTCGCGGGTGCGCAGCCTTCTTGGAGTAGAGGTATCCCTGCGCAGATTATTTACCGCGCCGACAGTCGCGGCCATGGCGGCCGAAGTGGAAGAGAGCATCCACGTCGGCGAGTTTCAATCTGCGCCTCCCATCGCACGGGCCGACCGCACGCGCGGGCTGCTGCTCTCTTTCGCACAACAACGGTTGTGGCTCATCGACCGCATGCACCCCGGCAGTCCCGTCTATAACATCGCGTGTGCTGTGCGAATGCTGGGCCAATTGGACGCGGCGGCGCTCGTGAAAGGTCTCAATGAAATCGTACGCAGGCACGAGTCGCTGCGGACGAATTTCGTGAGCATCGATGGCGAACCGACTCAGCGGGTAAATGACTTCGCGGGTTTCGATGTCGAGTTGATAGACCTCACGCAAGAAGGCGAGCGCGAGCGCGAGCGTCGTGTGTGCGAGCTTGAACGAGAAGAGGCCGAACGGGGCTTTGACCTGGAACGCGGTTCACTCATCAGGGCCAGGCTGTTGCAGCTCGGTGATGAAGAGCATGTGCTACTCCTGACTATGCATCACATCGTCAGCGATGCCTGGTCTATCGGTGTGATGGCGCGAGAGCTGACACAACTCTACGAAGCATATCGAGAGGGCATGCCGTCGCCGCTGCCGGAACTGGCGGCGCAGTACGCAGATTATGCGGCGTGGCAGAGGCAATGGCTTCAAGCCGAAGCGCTCGACGAACAGTTGCAGTACTGGAAGCGGCAGCTTTCCGGTGTGTCGCCGCTCGAACTGCCTACGGATCGGCCAAGGCCGCCGGTCATCAGTCACCGAGGGGCAAGCGAGAGCTTCAGCCTGCCTGCGGAACTGACGCAGAAGTTGAACGAGATGAGCAGGCGCGAGGGTGTCACCCTGTTCATGTCGTTGCTGGCAGGCTTCCAGTTGTTGCTGGCGCGTTACAGCGGGCAGGACGACATAGCCGTCGGCACTTCGCTGGCCGGCCGCAATCGCGTCGAGACGGAAGCGCTGATCGGCTTCTTCGTCAACACGCTGGTGATGAGAACCGATCTTTCAGGGAGCCCGACGGTGAAGGGGCTGCTGGGTCGCGTGCGTGACACGGCGCTCGGCGCATACGCGCATCAAGATTTGCCGTTCGAGAGGCTTGTCGAAGAGTTGCAGCCCGAGCGCAACCTCAGCCGCCCGCCGCTGTGTCAGGTGATGCTCACCTTCCTTGATATGCCCTGGGAGAACCTGGCTCTGCCCGGCCTAAGCGTAGTCGAAGAGCCGAGGCGCGCCGAGACGGCGAAGTTTGACCTGACACTCTCGTTCGCCCAGCAAGGAGGCGAGATTCGCGGACACTTACAGTATTCCACAGACCTCTTCGACAGAGCGCGCGTGGTTAGAATGCTCACACACCTGCACCGGGTGTTTGAGGGGATGGTGGCAGACGCCGACCGCGCTGTGAGCTTGATCCCTTTGCTGAGCGAGGAGGAATGGCGTCAGTCGGTGGTCGAGTGGAATCGCACTGAAGCGCCGTATCCATCGAACCTTTGTGTGCATGAAAAGTTCGCGCGGCAAGCCAAACAGTCGCCCGATAGGATAGCCGCCGTCTGCGAGGATCAGCAGATCAGCTACGCCGAGCTTGATCGCCGAGCGAACCAGTTGGCGCGGCATCTGCGTGAAGTGGGAGTCGGACCTGAGTCGCGAGTGGGGCTGTTCATAGGGCGGGGCCTGGAAATGGTGATCGGCTTGCTGGGCGTGCTCAAAGCGGGCGCGGCCTATGTGCCGCTAGACCCTTCCTACCCAACGGCGCGGCTAGAATTCATGCTCGAAGACTCATCCGCGACGGCCGTGGTAACGCTCGGCGAGCTTGTGAGCTTGCTTCCACAACATTCGCAACGCTGCGTAGCAATGGACGCTGAATGGCCGTCGATCAGCGCGCACAGTGACGAAGCTCTCGACACAAATGTGTCTGCTGACAACCTCGCTTACGTCATCTACACGTCAGGCTCGACGGGCAAGCCCAAAGGCGTGATGGTCAGGCACGGCGCGGTCTTGAACCTTGTAGAAGCGTTGAAGGCGAGCGTTTACGCCAATCGAACGCCGGCGCTGCGGGTCGGCGTCAACGCTTCATTGTGCTTTGACGCTTCGGTCAAGCAACTCTTCCAACTCCTCGAAGGGCACACACTCTCGATCGTGCCCGAAGCGGTCAGGTTCGACGCGGGCGAGATGGCGTCTTACCTCGCGCGTCACTGTGTTGATGTGCTCGATTGCACTCCCACGCAACTAAGATTCTTGATAGACGGTCTGGGGCCGACTGCTGCGCCGGCGATGATGCTCGTAGGCGGAGAAGCGATTGATGAATCACTGTGGGGAGCGCTCGCCCGCAGCACCCTTACAGATTATTTCAACGTGTATGGCCCGACAGAAGTCACCGTCGATGCGACCGCGTGCAAGGTCGATCAAACGAGGGTGGCCGGGACGATAGGCCGGCCCATAGCGAACGCTCAGGTTTACCTGCTCGACAAGCGCATGAACCCGGTGCCGGTCGGCGTGCCGGGCGAGATGTACATCGCCGGCGAAGGGCTGGCGCGCGGCTACATAGATAGGCCCGATAGCTCTGCTGAGAGATTCATCCCGAATCCATTCGCACAGCGTCCCGGCGCGCGGCTCTATCGGACAGGAGACCTGGCGCAGTATCGTGCGAGCGGCGAGATAGAGTTTCTGGGCCGCGCCGACCAACAGGTGAAGGTGCGTGGCTTCCGAATCGAGTTGGGCGAGATCGAAGCGATTCTCAGCCACCACTCTGCAATCGAGCAGGTCGTTGTCGATGTGCGCGAAGACATCCCCGGCGAGCGCCGTTTGGCGGCATATCTGGTGAGCAACGAAAGGCTCGACGCGGCAGACTTGCAGGAGTACCTGCGAGGTAAGCTGCCCGATTACATGGTGCCGACGGCTTTCGTGCAGGCCGAGCAGATACCGCTCACGCCTAATGGAAAAGTTGATCGTATCGCGCTGTCGGGGCCTGAGTACCGCCCGCACAAGCAAGCTGAAGAGGTGCAGGGCGCGCGCACGGCGACTGAAGAAGTCATCTCGGCGATATGGGCAGAAGCGCTCAGCGTCGAGCAAGTGAGTATTCACGACAACTTCTTTGACCTCGGCGGTCATTCGCTGCTCGCGAGCCGGATGATTGCTCGAATCAACGAGACCTTCAAAATCGAGCTGCCGCTGAGGCGGCTGTTTGAGACGCCCACAATCGCCGCACTGACCGAAGCTATCGAGACGCGGATGAGAAGTGATCGGGGTCAGCCGATGCTTCCGCTAGAGCGGTTCACCGCCGGTGATAAGCTGCCGCTGTCATTCGCGCAGCAGCGCGTGTGGTTCCTCGATCAGCTTGAGCCGAATACCTCGACTTATAACATGCCGGCGGCGCTGCGTATGGAAGGCTCTGTCAACATCGCGGCGCTGGAACAAAGCATAGGCGAGGTGGCGAGGCGTCACGAAGTTTTGCGAGCGAGGTTTGACTCTCGACAGGGACGGCCTGTGCAAATGATCGAGCCGGCGCAGCCTTTCCGCATCCCTGTGACAGACCTGAGCGGGTTGGACTATCAAGAGCGCGATGCATGGGCAACTCGCCTGGCCACGCAGGAGGCGGCACGGCCCTTCGATCTGGCGCGCGGGAAACTGCTGCGGGCTCGCTTGATCCGTCTGGATCGACAAGCTCATCTGCTTCTTATCAACATGCATCACATCGTCAGCGATGGTTGGTCTGTGGGCGTATTCCTCAGCGAGACCGCCTCGCTTTATCAATCGCTCTCGGCAGGGCTCACCTCGCCGCTCGATGAATTGCCGATTCAGTACTCTGATTACGCGCGCTGGCAGAAGGAAGGGCTGCAAGGCGAACTGCTCGAAAGGCAATTGGATTATTGGAAGCAACGGCTGGCGGGCAGGCTGCCCGTATTGGATTTGCCTACAGACAGACCCAGGCCAACGATGCAGAGCTTCTGCGGAGCGCGACACTTTATTGTGCTCCCGCACGGCCTGACAGAGTCGCTGAAATCCTTGGGCCGGCAAGAGCGGTCTACGCCTTATGTGACGTTGCTCGCCGCCTTCAAGACGCTGCTCTATCGGTACACGAGCCAGAAAGACATTATCGTTGGATCGCCCTTCGCGGGCCGCGGAAGAACAGAGGTCGAAGGCTTGATCGGCTTCTTTGCCAACACGCTCGCCCTCAGGACTGACCTTTCCGGCGACCCGAGCTTTCGAGATTTGATCAAAACAGAAACCGAGATTTTCTTAGAAGCTTACGCTAATCAAGACGTGCCGTTCGAGAAGTTGGTTGAAGAGTTGCAGCCCGAAAGAAGCCTCTCGCACATGCCTGTCTTCCAGGTGATGTTCGTGATGGGAGAGCCGAGCCGGCTCAGCGAGATGGATGGATTGAAGTTGAGCCAGATCGATGTGGATAGCGGCGCGGCCAGGTTCGATCTGACCGTGTGGGCAAAGGAAGGCGAGCAAGGGCTTGAGATGCGATGGGAGTACAGCGCCGACCTGTTTGATTCTTCCACCATCGGTCGTATGAGTCATAACTTCCAGACGCTGCTTGAAGCCATCGTGAACGATCCATCGCAACGCATCACGCTCCTATCCCTGCTCACAGAAGAAGAGCGCCGGGAGTTGCTGCTCGGGTGCGAGAAAGCGGTTGGTGCTGACGAAGGCGAGGCGTGCTTGCACGAACTGTTCGAGCAACAGGTGCGACGCACGCCCGACCGCGTCGCCCTGGTCGTTGGCGACCTGCGCCTCTCATACCGCGAGCTTGACGACCGCGCCAGCCGGATAGCCCGATTGTTGCGCGCCTGGGGCGCAGGCCCGGAGTCTCTAGTGGGTGTGTGCCTGCCGCGCACGGCCGAGCTGGTCATTGCCTTGTTAGGAGTGCTGAAGAGTGGATCGGCCTATGTGCCGTTGGATCCGACCTACCCGGCGGCGCGGCTGGGGCTGATGATGGAAGACAGCAACAGCCTGATGCTGATCACGCAGCGGGAGTTGGCGGAACTGGTGCCTGCGGGGCGAGCGAAGGTCATCTGCGTTGAAGAGATCGAGGAAGCCGTGGCGGCGGTCGGTGAAAGCAGGCAAGAGGCGCGACGCGCGATATGGGACAATCTGGCTTACTTGATCTACACGTCAGGATCGACGGGGCGACCCAAAGGCGTGGCCATTACGCATCGGTCAGCAGTGGTGCTGGTGAGATGGGCGCTGGGTGAGTTTGCCGAAGAAGAGTTGGCGGGAGTGCTGGCGAGCACGTCGATCTGCTTCGACTTGTCAGTCTTCGAGTTGATGGTGCCGCTGAGCGCCGGCGGAGCCGTGCTGCTGGTCGATAACGCCCTGACCTTGATCGAGGAAGACGTGCGCGGACAGGTCAGCTTGATCAACACCGTGCCTTCGGCGATGGGAGAGGTGATCCGGCGAGCAGCGGTGCCCGAGAGCGTGCTGACGGTGAACCTGGCAGGAGAGGCATTGAGCGCGAAGCTGGTCGAGGAGATCTATGAAGGGAGCCGAGCGCGGCGAGTGGTGAACCTGTACGGGCCGAGCGAGGACACGACCTATTCGACGATAGAAGAGGTGGCCAGAGGCAGCCGGCAGGTGCTGATTGGGCGGCCGATAAGCTGGAGCCGAGCGTACGTGGCGGACGGAAGAGGAGAGGTGGCAGCGCGAGGAGTGATGGGAGAGTTGCTGATTGGCGGTGAGGGACTGGCACGATGTTACTACGGGAGAGCGGAGCTGACGGCAGAGCGATTCATCGCGGATGTGGCGGGAATGGAAGCAGGAGCGCGGGTCTACCGGACGGGGGATGTGTGCCGGGTGAGAGAGGAGAAGAAGCTGGAGTACTTAGGGCGAGGAGATGGACAGGTGAAGGTGCGAGGGTATCGGATCGAGCTAGGCGAGGTGGAAGAGGCGTTGAGGAAGGTGAGAGGAGTGAAGGAGGCGGCGGTGGTGGTGGAAGAGGAGGGAGGAGTGAAGCGGCTGATTGGGTATGTGGTGATGGAGGAAGAGGAGAGCGGAGGAGGTGGAAGGCGAGTGAGAGAGGAGGTCAAGGAGAGAGTGCCGGGGTACATGGTGCCGAGTCAGGTGGTGGAGATCGAGGCGATGCCGCTCACTCCTAACGGCAAGATTGACCGCAAAGCCCTGTTGCGCATGAAGGTGGTGACTGAAGGAGCGGAGCAGCGCGAGCCGCGTAACGTCATTGAAGAAATGCTGACTGGGATATGGGAAGAGGTGCTCGGGGTCGAAGGCGTGAGAGCCGAGGAGAACTTCTTCGAGATCGGCGGCCACTCGCTGCTCGCCACACAGGTCGTGTCGAGAGTGCGAGATGCCTTTTCTATCGACCTTGAGATGAGAACGCTATTTGAAAAGTCTTCGGTGGCAGAGCTGGCCGAGGTGATAAGAGAAAAGAGAGAGACTGCGGCAACGTTTAAGATGCTTCCCATCAAAGCATATCCACGCAATGGAGCGATGCCGCTCTCTTTTGCGCAGGAAGGGCTGTGGTTCATAGATCAACTTGAATCGGGCAGCGGTTTTTATAATCTTGTCAGCGCATTCCATCTGAAGGGATGCCTTAACGTCGATACCCTTGAGCACACCATAGACGAAATCTCGCGTCGTCACGAAGTGTTGCGCACCACATTTCAGACCGTCGGCGGGCATCCAGTCCAGGTCATACACGATGCCGCAACGGTGCGGGTTCGCCTAATCAATTTGACTGGCGCGAGCGAACACGAGCGCAAGACAGAGGCCGACGCGTTGATCGCGAGCGAAGCCATCAGGCCGTTCGACCTTATGCGCGGCCCGCTGGCGCGGTTTTCATTAATCAAGCTCGGCGACGAAGAACACTTGCTAGTGATGGTCAACCATCACATCGTCGGCGATGCGTGGTCGTTGAAAGTGTACGCTGACGAAATCCAGTCGATTTATGAGGAGTTCTTGAAAGGCAACGCCTCGCCGCTGCCTGAGCTTCCTGTGCAGTACGCTGACTACTCATCGTGGCAGAGAGAGTGGCTGAGCGAGGAAGTGTTGAAGTCGCGGCTCGCTTATTGGAAAGAGGCGTTGGCCGGCGTGCCTATTCAAATCAATCTGCCCACCGACCGCCCGAGGCCGCCGCGTCAAACCTTTAAAGGTGCGAGCCTGGACTTAGAGCTTCCTGATGATTTGACGAAGGCGCTCACAGAACTGAGCAACAGGCAGGATGTCACTTTATACATGACGCTACTGGCGGCGTTCAACGTGCTGCTGAATTATTACACAGACCAGGAAGAGATTATTATCGGCTCGCCCTTTGGAAACCGCGATCACATAGAAATCGAAGGGCTCATTGGCCTGTTCGTGAATATTGTGGTCTTGTGCACGGACTTCTCAGGCAATCCGAGTTTTGAAGAGTTGCTGGCGCGGACGCGCAAGACCGTGCTCGGGGCTTACACGAACAAGGATCTGCCGTTCGCTATGCTCGTCGATGAGTTCAGCCCTCAAAGGAATTTGAGTTATAACCCACTATCGCAGGTCAGATTCTCGCTCAACGACATCGCTGTTCCTGAGCTGCGAGTTTCCACGCTCACCATCACTCAACTGCCGCTCGATAGCAGCACAACGCAATCCGATCTGATCTTAAGAATGATCAAATCGGGGCGAAGGGTCTTCGGGTCTCTGCAATACAGCACAGACCTTTACGACGCCAGCACGGTGGCTCGTATGGTGCAGCAGTACGAAACCGTGCTCGGCCAAATCGTCGAGCGGCCTGAAGCGACACTCGCCGAGATCAAAGCCGCACTGGCCGAAGAAGAGCTGCGCCAACGGCAGGCCGAAGAGGAGCGGGCCGAGCGGGCTTCCTTGCGCAAGTTTTCCGAGATGAGGCAGAAGGCGATCAAGCGGCTACGTGCCGAAGGAGATCACACATAATGGATCGCTCTGAGGGTGACGCGCTCAGCAGACCCAAACTCGGTAACATCAGCCGCAAAGCCATCAGCCTGACATCGGGCAGCCTCGTTCATACGGGCTTGCTGGAGCAGGGCAGCTCTTTGCCGCTGGTGATGCAGCCGGCCATCAAGGGGTTGAGCCTGACTGCGTGGGCGGCTGACAATAGGTCGCTGATCGACGAGAGCCTGAACAAACACGGCGCGTTGCTGTTCAGGAACTTCAACGTCAAAACGGCCGCCGAATTCGAGGCGTTCATCAAAGCGGTCTCTGAAGAATTGCTCGAATACCGAGAGCGGTCGTCGCCGCGAAGCCAGGTGAGCGGCAGCATATACACTTCGACAGATTACCCGGCCAGCGAAAGCATCTTCCTGCATAACGAGAATTCTTACCAGAACGCCTGGCCGATGAAACTTTTCTTCTTCTGCGCACGGCCCGCCGACGCGGGCGGCGAGACGCCGATAGCCGACTGCCGAAGAATCTACGAACGCATACCGGCGGCCATCAGAGACGCCTTCATCACCCGCAGGTGGATGTACGTGCGCAACTTCGGCGAGAGGTTCGGCCTGCCCTGGCAGACGGTCTTTCAGACAGAGAACCGACAAACGGTGGATGAGTACTGCCGCGCAAGTGGGATCGAGACCGAATGGCGGGAGAACGGTCGGCTGAGAACTCGCGCCATTCGCGACGTGATCGCCAGGCACCCGCGCACGGGCGAGTTTACGTGGTTCAATCACGCGACCTTCTTCCACGTATCAACGCTGAGCCAGGCCATACGCCAGGGCCTGCTCGAAGGATTCAAGAACGAAGAGGAATTGCCGGCCAACACCTACTACGGCGACGGCTCGCCCATCGAGCCGGAAGTCTTAGACTTGCTGCGCAACGCCTACCGCCAGGAGATGATCGTATTCCCCTGGCAAAGGGGAGACATCCTGATGCTCGATAACATGCTCGTGGCTCACGCGCGCATGCCTTACCAGGGGGATCGCAGCATTCTGGTCGGAATGGCCGACCCACATTCTTGCAGACACATTTAACCTCAACACATCAGAGCAATCATGCAAGAACAAGCCATTGAGGGGTATCGCCTCTCTCCTCAACAAGAACATCTCTGGTTATTGCAGCAATCATCAGCCGCGCCCTACTGCTCGGCCTGCGCCATCTTGATCGAAGGCCGCTTGCAGGCCGATGTGATAGACGCGGTCATTCAAGACTTGGTCGAACGCAACGCGATACTGCGAACAGGCTTTCGCCTCCTGCCGGCAATGACTGTGCCTTTGCAAGTCGTTTCAGCCCGGCAGGCGATCAGCGTGGATGAGATTAGCCTCGACCAGCAGGACGCGCAATCCCTCCAGGCCGCGATTGACGACCGCTTTGCCGAAGCGTGCCGCCGGCAGTTCGACTTCGAGGTCGGGCCGTTGTTGAAAGTCTCGCTTGCGGCGCTATCGCCCGACCGCCACTTGCTGATATTCAGCCTGCCTGCCTTGAGTGCGGACATCGTGGGACTGACCAATCTGGTGAGAGAAGTCGCGCAGTACTGCGGTGCTCGCCTTGCGGGCGAAGAGTTGATGGACAAGCCTGTCCAGTACGCAGACCTTTCCGAATGGCAGAATGAACTGCTCGAATCAGAGGAGGAAGGAGCTGGCCGGCGATTCTGGAAGCAGAAGGATTACTCGCCTCTTCTCACACAGAAGCTTGCCCTCGAACGCCCGCCCGCAGAGGCCACTGATTTTTATCCCGCTCTATTCACCTCTGCTCTGTCGCACGAGGTCTGCGCAAAGCTTGCGTCGAAAGCCACGCAGTACGCGACTACGGAAGCCAGCTTTTTACAGACCTGCTGGCATACGCTGCTCTGGGTGCGCAATGGGCAATCACCCGTCATCGTCGGTGTAGCTCACGACGGTCGCAAATACGACGAGCTGAAAGAAGAGTTGGGATTGCTGGCTAAACATCTGCCTACGCGCGTCTCGGTCGAAGAGGGCATGCCCTTCAGCCATGTCTTGAGTCAGGTGGATGCCGAATCACAAGCCGCCTCTAAATGGCAGGAGTACTTTTGCTGGGATCACTCGAACAGTGCGGACGAAATCGAACCGGCGAACTTTGCCCAATTCGCCTTCGAGTATTTGGCAGTCGATAGAGAGATCACAGCGGCAGGTTTGAAGTTCTCGATACTGAGACAGTATGCCTGCATAGATCGATTCAAGATCAAGCTGCTATGCGTGAGGCGAGAGGATGAGTTATCGCTCGAATGGCACTTTGATCGCAATCTCTATTCGGAAGAAAGTGTCTGGCGCTTAGCGGCAGAGTTCGCGCAGTTGGTCGAGAGCGCAGTCAGTGATGTTGAAGCGGCCGTTGCCGAGTTAGATGTGATCAGCGAGCGCGAGCGCCAGCAGATACTCGGCGAGTGGAACGAGACGGCCGCAGATTTTGGGCAGGCCGATTGTATACACACGCTATTTGAAGAGCAGGCGCGGCGGACTCCCGAGCGTGTGGCCGTCGTCAGCAATTCGAGCCACCTCACCTTCGCCGAACTCGACCGCCGTGCAGACAGACTTGCCCGCAGGCTGACGAGGCTGGGTGTTGGTCCCGATGTGCGAGTGGGAGTCTGCCTGGAGCGGAGCCTGGAGATGGTGGTGGGACTGCTCGGCGTGTTGAAAGCCGGCGGGGCCTACGTGCCGGTGGATCCGGGCTACCCGGCTGAGCGCGTGAGGATGATGATTGAGGACGCGGGCGTGGCGGCAGTGGTGAGCAAGGGCGAGGAAGCGAGTGAAGCGCTCAGTGGGTACGAAGGAGAGGTGGTGAGGGTCGAGGAGAGTTGGGGGAGGGCAGGGGAAGAGGAGGCGAGAGGAAGGGAAGTGGGAGGAGGGCATCTGGCGTATGTGATCTACACGTCGGGATCGACGGGCCGGCCCAAGGGCGTGATGATCGAGCACCGATCCATATGTAATCGGCTGCTGTGGATTCAGGATGAATTGCCTCTGAGCGAATCAGACAGTCTTTTGCAGAAGACCTCTATCAGTTTCGACGCGTCTGTGTGGGAAGTATTTGTCCCGCTTCTTAGTGGAGCGAGGTTAATACTGGCCAAGCCCGGCGGGCATCAAGACGCGGCCTACATGGTCAAAGAGATTCAAGAGAAACAAGTGACGACGCTGCAAGTCGTGCCGACGATGTTGGACATATTGCTGGCCGAAGCGGGGTTGTCAAACTGTAAGAGCTTGAAGCGGGTGTATTGCGGCGGCGAGGTGTTGGACAAGGAACTGCGGCAGCGATTCTACAGGGAGATGGACGCGGAGTTGCACAACCTCTATGGGCCGACGGAGGTGAGCATAGACGCTACGCACTGGGCATGTGACAGGCAAGAGCGCGGGTTGAGCGTGCCTATAGGAAAGCCCCTTCCTAACATGCAGGTCTTCATCTTGAACGGCAAGAAGCGGCTGAAGCCGATAGGAGTCGAAGGCGAGTTGTACGTGGCGGGACGCGGGTTGGCACGCGGCTACCTGAACCGGGCTGATCTGACGGCAGAAAGATTTGTGCCGAACCCATTCGGTGCCGCCGGCTCGCGCTTGTATCGTACGGGTGATCTGGCGATACAAACTGCGGATGGTGTGATCGAATACGTCGGCCGCATCGATCATCAGGTCAAAGTGCGAGGCTACCGCATCGAGCTGGGCGAGATAGAGTCTGTGCTGTCAGAGCACCCGGCGATCAGAGAAGCGATTGTCGTAGCCAGAGAAGAGAACACGGGTGGCCCGCGAATCATCGCTTACGTTGTGCCCGATAAGAAAGCCCGTAACGCCTACGCGGCCGGCGCATCGAAAGAGCATCGAGCCTCACTCGGCGCGGATGGTCGGCACGCTCTCGCACAATCTGAAGCGGTCTTATCGGCGAGCGAGTTGCGCGCCTTCACGAAGTCGAAGCTCCCTGAATACATGGTGCCCGCGGCGTTTGTCATTCTTGACGCATTCCCGCTAACGCCTAACGGGAAAATAGACAGGAGAGCACTGCCGCCGCCGGACGCAGCCGCGTCTGATCGTGGCGAAGAATTTACGCCGCCTCGAACCCCCGTCGAAAAGGCCCTGGCTGATATTTGGGCGGGGATTCTTGGGATCGATCAGGTTAGCATCAAGGACAACTTCTTCGAGGTCGGCGGCCACTCGCTGCTCGCTACGCAGATGGCCTCAAGAGTCAGAGAAGCCTTCGCCATCGACCTCGAACTCAGAGTCCTGTTCGACTCGCCCCAGCTTGCCCAGTTGGCGGCCATCGTCGAAGAGCAGATACGAGCCCGCGAGGCCGTGCAAGCGCCGCCGATTCGGCCAGTCCCGAGAGGCGGGCCGTTGCCGCTGTCCTACGCCCAGGCACGGCTGTGGTTCATCGATCAGATGCAGCCGGGCAGCCCGCTCTACAACGTGCCGATGGCGGCGCGAGTGGTCGGCGAGTTGAGCGTGTGGGCCTTGTGGCAAGGGCTAGAGGAGATCGTGCGGCGGCACGAGTCGTTGCGGACGGTGTTTCGGAGCCGAGGCGGAAAAGCAGAGCAGGAGGTGAAGCCGGAGTGGGGGCAGGGAGTGAAGGTGATCGACATCAGTGGGTTGAAGGAAGAGGAGCGCAAGGCGGAAAGGCTAAGGTTAGGGAGAGCGGAGGGTCGGCGAGGGTTTGAGTTAGAGAGAGGGCCGTTGGTGAGAGGAGGATTAGTGAAGGTGAGCGAAGAAGAGCAGGTGGTGATGTTGACGATGCATCACATCATCAGCGACGGATGGTCTGTGGGCGTGATGATCAGGGAGTTGAGCACACTCTATGAGGCGTACGTTTCAGGAAGGCCGTCGCCGCTTGAAGAGCTGGAAGTGCAGTATGCGGATTACGCGGTATGGCAACGGCAATGGCTTGAAGCGGGAGCTATGCAGAAGCAGGTCGATTACTGGACCCGGCAACTTGAAGGTGCTCCCGAAATATTGAATTTGCCCACCGACCGGCCGAGATCGCAGACGCAGGGACACACTGGCTCGCTGGAGCGGTTTCGCCTCGGCAAAGAGATGGCCGAAGGGTTGAAGGAGCTTAGCCAGCGTGAGGGCGCGACGCTGTTTATGGGGCTGCTGGCCGCATTTCAAACGTTGCTATACCGCCTATCCAATCAAACAGACATCGTCGTAGGCACAGACATCGCGAATCGCAACAACGCCAAAGTTGAAGGGCTGATCGGTTTCTTCGGCAACCAACTTGTGTTGCGCACGCAGTTGGCGGGCAACCTGAGCTTCCGCGAATTGCTGGCGCGTGTGAAAGAAGTGACCGCCAACGCCTACGCGCACCAAGACCTGCCGTTCGATAAGCTGGTCGAAGTGTTAAACCCGAACCGCCGAACCAGTCGCACGCCGCTGTTTCAGGTGAAGCTGGTCTTGCAGAACGTGCCGGCCCAACCTCTCGCACTGACCCGACTGACGACTGAGATATTGGAAGGCAGTGACCGCGTCGGGTTGGCGAGGTTCGACCTCCTGATCACTTTTGTGGAGGCGGAACAAGGGTTGGATGGCGTGGTCGAGTACAGCACGGAGCTTTTTGACAGGACGACCATCCTGCGCATGCTGAGCAATCTTGAAAAGCTGGTCGGGGGTATTCTTGCGCAACCCGACGCCCGCCTGGATAGCCTCGCGATGCTCACAGAGGAGAAGGCCAAGATGCAGAACGTTCCAAAGAAGAAACGCCAAGAGTCGAGCTTCGAGAAGTTCAGATCGACTAAGCCGAAAGAGCTGAGCCTGTCGCCGCGCGAGTTCATCAAGACCAGACACCTGCGGGCCGAGGGCGTCGTGCCACTGGTGATCGAGCCGAACATTGAGGGCGTTAACCTGACGCAGTGGATGGGGGCGAATCGCGGCTTTGTTGAAGAGAAGCTGTTACAACACGGCGGCATCTTATTCCGCGGCTTCCAGCTCAACGCGCAGTCGCAATTCGAGGAGTTCTTAGACTCTACATCTTGCCACCTGATGAGCTATATGGAAGGGGCAACGCCGCGCACGAGGGTGAGCGATAAGACCTACACCTCGACGGAGTACCCGGCCGACCAGCACATCGCGCTGCACAACGAATTGACCTACGTGACGGTGTGGCCGATGAAAATATTCTTCTTCTGCCTGCAACCGGCAGCGCAAGGTGGCGAGACGCCCATTGCCGACGTGCGGCGCGTCTATGACCGGATCGACCCGCGCATGCGCGACCGATTCGCCGAGAAGGGCTGGATGCTGGTTCGCAATTTCGGCCAGGGTCTCAGCCTGCCGTGGCAAACGAGTTTCCACACGTCGGACAAGACTGAAGCCGAAGCTTACTTTCAAAACGCACGCATCGACTATGAATGGAAGGCCGACGGCGGGCTGCGCACGCGGCAGGTGCGGCCGGCGGTGGCGACGCATCCGCGCACGGGCGAGGCGGTCTGGTTCAATCACGTCGCCTTCTGGCATGTGTCGAGCCTCGACCCCAAAGTGCGCCAGTCGATGCTGGCGATGTTCAAAGAAGACGACCTGCCATATAACACCTACTACGGCGACGGCTCACCCATAGAAGACTCTGTAGTCGAGCAGATTCGCGAAGCCTACCGGCAAGAGCGCCAGGAGTATGCGTGGCAGGTCGGCGACATATTGATGCTGGACAATATGCTGGTCGCGCACGGGCGCAATCCGTACGCCGGCCGGCGCAAGGTGCTGGTTGCGATGGGCGAAGCCTCTGATCTCAAGGCTGAGTGAAAGCGATGGAGGATGGATCAATGCAAGAGTTAAAGATGCCTGGCGCGATGTACAGACTCTCGCCACAACAGAAGCGGCTGTTTGAAATGCAGAACGGTGACGGTGACTCTGGCTATCGTGCGCAGACCGCGATCTTAATCACCGGCGAGTTGGATGCGAAACTGCTTGAAGCGGCCATTCAAAGAGTCATTGCTCGCAACGGCAGCCTGCGCACGACATTCGTCACGCCGGACGGGTTGACCTTACCCGTTCAGTTCGTGAGTGAGGCGGCCGGGCCGGTCTGCGAACATATCAGCCTGCTCCACATCGAACCGCAGTGGCAGGGCCAGGAAGTAGACAGGCTGTTCAAACAGGAGATGGGCAAACCGCCCGCCCCCAGCCGGAACTCTTTATTGCGAGCCTCGCTCATTGCCCTTGCGGCAGACAAGCACATCCTGCTCGTCAGCCTACCCGCCCTTTGCGCGGACGCGCGCACGCTCGACAACTTGCTGGCCGAGATCACCCTCTGTTACGCCGACTGCGTTAAAGGCGAGCAGTCGGATGGCGAGGCTGCACCCTACGTCCAATTTTCCGAATGGCAGAACGAATTGCTTGAGGAGGAAGACGCAGCGGAAGGTAAGGAGTTCTGGCAAAACCGACTGGCCGCTTCCGCGGTCTCACCTGTGCTTCCGTTTGGCAAGACGCCCGCGACAGACACGACGTTCGAGCCCGAAATCCTGGCGCAAGCGATTGACCGCGAGCTTGCGACAACGATTCGCGAGCTTGCTCAGCAGTGCGGAGTCGAAGTGGATCTCGTGATGCTGGCGTGCTGGCAAACGCTTTTATGGCGACTCACAGAACAGTCAGAGATGTTCCTTGGGGTGATGTGTGATGGACGAAAGTTTGAAGAGCTAAACGATTGCCTGGGACTTTATGCCAAGTGGCTGCCCTTGAGCGTTCAACTCCGTCGCGGCCTTTCTTTCGGCGAAGTGGTTAAGCAGGCCGAGCAGCAAGTGGGCGAAGCGCTCGATTGGCAGGAATACTTCATTTGGGAGGCGGGGCAGGGTGTTACGAACAGCTACCCCGAGATCGGTTTTGAATACGAGCGGCGCTCGGCGGAGCGAAGCGTCGGCGGGCTCAGCTTCTCGATTTACAAACAGCACTCGTGTGTGGACAGGTGTTACCTCAAACTCTTGCTGGTCGAATCGAGCGACTCGTTAGTCGTGGAATTCCATTACGACCCCGCGCGGTTTGAATCGAGCGAGGTCGGGCGGCTGGCGACAGAGTTCCTCACGCTGGCTGCGAGCGCAGCCACGGACGCCGGCGCAGAGATCAGTAAGCTCCGCATACTCGACGAATCGCAGCGGCGGCAGGTGCTCTACGAATTCAACAGCACGCAGGCCGATTATCCTCAAGGCGTCTCTTTGCATGGCCTGTTCGAGCGGCAGGCGGAACTGACGCCGGATGGCGCGGCCCTCGCTTTTGAAGAGGGACAATTAACCTATGCGGAGTTGAACCGCAGGGCCAATCAACTGGCGCATTACCTGCGAGGTTTGGACGTGGGGCCTGAGACGCTGGTCGGCATCTGTATCGGCCGGTCTGCCGATATGGTGATCGGCGTGCTCGGGACGCTCAAAGCAGGCGCGGCCTACCTGCCACTTGATCCCGAATACCCCAAAGACCGGCTGCGGTTCATGATCGAAGACGCGCAGGTCACAACCTTGCTAACCCAGATTCACTTGGCGGCGAACCTGCCTGATAGTGTGCCCAACATCGTCTACCTGGATACGGACTGGGGGATGATCGCGCTGGAGAGCGATCAGAACCCTGCGGTCGAAGCCGACCCGGACAACCTGGCTTATGTCATCTACACGTCCGGTTCCACAGGCAAGCCGAAAGGCGCGATGAACTCGCACCACGGCGTATGCAACCGACAGCTCTGGATGCAGCACGTCTATGCGCTGACGCCCGGTGACAGCGTCTTGCAGCTCTCATCATTCAGCTTCGATTTTTCCGTGTGGGAAATCCTCGGCACACTGGCCACGGGAGCGAAGTTAGTGCTGGTGCGGCCGGGCGGACAGAAAGACACCGCGTACCTTCGTACACTGATCGCCGAAGAAGGCGTCACCGTCATTCACTTCGTGCCTTCGATGCTCCAGGCATTTCTGGAAGAGTCCGGCCTGGAAACGTGTGAGAGCGTGCGGCGAGTCTTCTGTGGCGGCGAGGCGTTGTCATTTGAATTGCAAGAGCGGTTCTTCTCCCGCTTCAATTCGGAGCTGCACAATCAGTACGGGCCGACCGAGGCGTCGATTGATGTGACGTTCTGGGACTGCATACAGGGCGACGCTGCGGGCGTCGTCCCTATCGGCCAGCCCAACGGCAACAACACCCTCAACATACTGGATGGCGAAGGCGAGCCTACGCCTATCGGCGTCTCAGGCGAATTATATATCGGCGGCATAGCGGTCGGGCGAGGCTACTTAAACCGGCCCGAGCTGACGGCAGAGCGATTCATCCCTGACCCCTTCACATCCCGGCGCGGGGCCAGGCTATACAAGACAGGCGACCTGGCCAGGTACAGACCGGACGGGAACATAGATTATCTGGGCCGCATAGACGAGCAGGTGAAGGTGCGCGGGTTCCGCATAGAGCTGGGCGAAGTCGAGGCCGCTTTGAATTCGCACCCGCAAGTGCGCGAGGCCGTTGTGGTGGCGCAAGAAGCGCCCGCGGGAGATAAACGGCTGGCGGCATTTGTGGTCTGCTCGCAAAAGCAAGCGGTCAGCGGAGCCGAACTGTCCGGCTACGTTGCAGAGATGCTGCCCGATTACATGGTGCCGAGCCAGATTGTGGTCATCGATTCGATGCCGCTCACCGCAAGCGGCAAGGTTGATCGCAAGGCGCTGTCGGGCATGGAGATCGTGACTGAAAGAGCGGAGCAGCGCGAGCCGCGTAACGTCATCGAAGAAATGCTGGCCGGGATATGGGAAGAGGTGCTTGGGATCGAAGGCGTGGGAGTCGAGGACAACTTCTTCGAGGTCGGCGGCCACTCGCTGCTCGCTACGCAGATGGCCTCAAGAGTCAGAGAAGCCTTCGCCATCGACCTCGAACTCAGAGTCCTGTTCGACTCGCCCCAGCTTGCCCAGTTGGCGGCCATCGTCGAAGAGCAGATACGAGCCCGCGAGGCCGTGCAAGCGCCGCCGATTCGGCCAGTCCCGAGAGGCGGGCCGTTGCCGCTGTCCTACGCCCAGGCACGGCTGTGGTTCATCGATCAGATGCAGCCGGGCAGCCCGCTCTACAACGTGCCGATGGCGGCGCGAGTGGTCGGCGAGTTGAGCGTGTGGGCCTTGTGGCAAGGGCTAGAGGAGATCGTGCGGCGGCACGAGTCGTTGCGAACAGTGTTTCGGAGCCGAGGCGGAAAAGCAGAGCAGGAGGTGAAGCCGGAGTGGGGCCAGGGAGTGAAGGTGATCGACCTGAGCGGATTGGGAGCAGAGGAGCGCGAGGCAGAGGGGCTAAGGATTGGAAGAGCGGAAGGTCGGCGAGGGTTTGAGTTGGAGAGAGGGCCGTTGGTGCGAGGAGGAATGGTGAAGGTGAGCGAAGAGGAGCAGGTGGTGATGTTGACGATGCATCACATCATCAGCGATGGATGGTCGATGAACCTGCTAATCGGAGAGCTGGCCCGGTTATACACGGCTTATAGGGAAGGTGCGCCAAGCCCGCTCGAAGAACTGGAGGTGCAGTATGCAGATTATTCGGAGTGGCAGAGAGAGTTGCTGCAAGGCGAGGTGCTCGAAAGCCAGATGCGCTACTGGAAAGAGCACCTGAGCGGTGTAGGAGTTCTGGAACTGCCCACGGATCGCCTGAGGCCGGCGGTGCAGACCTATGCCGGCGACGAGATCAACCTGTTTATCGACGCCGAGACAACCGATAGGCTGAGAGAGTTGAGCAGGCGCGAGAGCGCAACGCTCTTTATGGTGATGCTGGCCATCTTCAAGGTCTTGCTTCACAGGTACAGCGGGCAAGAGGAGATCGTGGTGGGCACTCCGATGGCGGGAAGGAACCGCAAGGAGGTAGAAAGCCTCATCGGGGTCTTCATCAACATGCTGGTATTGAGAAGCCAGGTGAAGGCAACCAGCAGCTACGTCGATGTGCTCAAAGGCGTCAGAGAAGTAACGCTCGGCGCGTACACACATCAGGAGGCTCCATTCGAAAAGCTGGTCGAGGAGTTGCACCCGGAAAGAGACCTGAGCCGGTCGCCGCTATTTCAAGTGTTGTTCAGCTTCCAGCCCCCGCTGCAAGTGAAAAGAGACTTGCCGGGAATCGAGCTGAAGGTGGAAGAACTGTCTAACGGAGTAGCGAAGTATGATCTGACTCTGGACTTCGTAGACACCCAGCACGGCACGTTCGGGACACTCGGGTATAACTCTGACCTCTTTGACCACGCGACTGCCGCGAGGATGGTCCAGTGTTTTCAGACCTTGCTCGCCAGTATCGTTGAGCGGCCGGATGAGCAGATCGCGTTGTTGCCTTTGCTGACGGAAGCGGAGCGCGAAGAGATTCTGGTCGAGTGGAATCAGACCGCGGCCGATTATCCACATGACCGCTGTGTGCATGAGTTATTCGAGGAGCAAGCGCGGCGGACTCCCGAGCGCGTGGCCGTCGTCAGCGATTCGAGCCACCTCACCTTCGCCGAACTCAACCGCCGTGCAGACAGACTTGCCCGCAGGCTTACAAGGCTGGGCGTTGGTCCCGATGTGCGAGTGGGAGTCTGCTTGGAGCGGAGCCTGGAGATGGTGGTGGGACTGCTCGGCGTGTTGAAAGCCGGCGGGGCCTACGTGCCGGTGGATCCGGGCTACCCGGCTGAGCGCGTGAGGATGATGATTGAGGACGCGGGCGTGGCGGCAGTGGTGAGCAAGGGCGAGGAAGCGAGTGAAGCGCTCAGTGGGTACGAAGGAGAGGTGGTGAGGGTCGAGGAGAGTTGGGGGAGGGCAGGGGAAGAGGAGGCGAGAGGAAGGGAAGTGGGAGGAGGGCATCTGGCGTATGTGATCTACACGTCGGGATCGACGGGCCGGCCCAAGGGCGTAATGATCGAGCATAGCTCGGTCGTGAATTTCCTCTACTCGATGCGCGAACATCCGGGGCTGTGCGACAGTGATGTGCTGCTGGCTGTCACGTCCATATCTTTCGACATCGCGGCGCTGGAAATGTATCTGCCTTTGATCGCCGGGGCAAAGCTGGTGATAGCCAGCCAACAGACTGCTTCTGATGGGGAAGCGCTCGCGAGAGAACTGGCCGAGTCGCAAGCCAGCGTGATGCAAGCAACGCCCATAACGTGGCGGCTGCTTATCGAAGCCGGGTGGAAGAACGAGACTTCAATGAAGGTGCTCAGCGGCGGCGAGCATCTTCCGTCTCATCTCGGCTGGGCGCTGGTTGATCGCACTCACTCGTTGTGGAATCTCTACGGGCCTACAGAAACAACCATCTGGTCGGCGACCGTCCAGGTGGAAAGCAAACCTGCTGTGATCCCCATCGGCCGGCCCATCGCCAATACGCAGATATACATTCTCAATTCGCACCTGGAACCTGCGCCGGTAGGAGTCGCGGGAGACCTTTACATAGGCGGCGACGGGCTCGCGCGCGGGTACCATCAGAGCCCTGACCTGACGGCTGAAAAGTTCATCCCCGACCCCTTCAGAACGGGAAGGCCGGGCCGCCTCTACAAGACAGGCGACTGGGCAAGGTATCTGCCGGACGGCAACGTCGAATTCATGGGCAGAGGCGACCAGCAGGTGAAACTCAGGGGCTACCGCATTGAGATAGGTGAGATCGAAACGGCGCTTGCTCTGCACCCGGATGTCAGGGCCTGCGTGGTGTCCGTATTTGAAGAGCCGGGCGCTGACAAACGGCTGGTGGCCTACCTGCTGTCTTCGGCTGATCAGGCTCCCAGTTTCGACAGCCTCCGTCAGTTCCTCAAAGGCAGACTGCCTGATTACATGCTGCCATCGAATTTCGTCCTGCTGGAAGAATTCCCGCAGACGCCTAACGGCAAGATTGATCGCAAGGCGCTCCCCGCGCCCGAGCGCGTGAAAGCCCGCGCGGACGAAGCCTTTGACGGCCCGCTTTCCAGCACAGTGGGATCCGAAGCTTGGAATTCACGTGACTTGAAGTCGCGGC
>JADMIO011826977.1_pt1 | contig 70017 bp, 60 predicted proteins | sample 8958161 | NCBI WGS metagenome assembly JADMIO01 (sample SAMN16585339, study PRJNA669376) | soil metagenome | isolation source: Crop rotation soil | place: USA: Cullars Rotation, Alabama | collected 2011 | reverse complement strand
GGCCGCGACTTCAAGTCACGTGAATTCCAAGCTTCGGATCCCACTGTGCTGGAAAGGCGGGCAAGATGGTGTTCTTCGGCGGGTACGTCATCGTGATGGTGCGGGTCGCCGCGGTGCGGCCCATCCCCTTCATGGTCAGTTTCACAGGATTTTTCATCGGGCTGTATGCGATGGAGGCGCTCTTTCTGCGGCGCCTGTTCGCCGACAGCATGCGCACGTCGCGGTAGGTTTCAGCAGGTCCGCTGTCGGGACCCGCGCTCGAGAGTCGAATGATTCAATCACCAACCGAAGCCGGACACGCCGCGGCCGAAAGCGTGGAGGAAGGGTTCAACGCCGGCAAAGTCATCATCGAGCACGTCTCCAACAGCAGTCTCGAGCATCCGCTGATTTCCCTGCCGCGCGTGTTCGGCATCGACTTCTCGGTCACCAAGCACGTGTTCATGCTGTGGGTCGTTGCCGCGGTCCTGTTCGTCGGCCTGACATGGGTCGTGCGACGGTACATCCGCCAGGATCGGCTGATTCCGTCCGGGTTCATGGGCGTGCTTGAGATCGCCGTGGAGTTCATCCGCGACACCATCGTGCTGCCCAACGTCGGCGAGAAGTGGGTCAAGGTCTGGACCCCGCTGCTCCTCACGCTCTTCATGTTCATCCTCGGCGCGAACATGATGGGTCTGATCCCGGTCTTCGACGTCCTGTCTCTGCTGAATGCCAGCGTGATCCACGCCTCCGAGGAGTCCTTCTTCTTCCGGCTGCTGCACGGCGGTGTCACCGCGACGGGCAACTTCAACGTCACCGCGGCGCTCGCGACCGTGACGTTCTTCACCATCATCGTCGCCGGCGCGCGGGCCCATGGCTTCGTGAAGCACTGGGTGAACCTCGTGCCCAAGGGCATGGCGTGGCCGCTCTACATCCTGCTGATTCCCATCGAAATCATGGGCATGTTCATCCGGCCTTTCGCACTGACCATGCGTCTTGCGGCGAACATGACGGGGGGACACATCGCGATTCTCGCCATCCTGTCGTTTGTCTTCATCTTCAACGGGATGATCGGGGGACTGGGAGCCACCGGGATCGGGCTCGTCTTCTCGATGCCGATCGCCGTCGGCCTCTCGGCCCTCGAGATTATCGTGGTGCTGGTGCAGGCATACGTGTTCACGCTCCTGACGGCCGTGTTCGTCGGCATGGCCATTCACGCTCATCACTGACTCAACTTACGGAGGAACAGACGCATGGAAGGTTTTGCACTTGCATACATGGGCGCCGGGATCGGCCTGGGGCTGGCCGTGATTGGCGCGGGCCTTGGGATCGGCAGGCTCGCGGGCTCGCTCGCCGAGGGCGTGGCCCGGCAGCCGAGCGCGGCCGCGCAGATCAGCGGCGCCGTGAACCTTCCGCTCTTCCTGCTCGAAGGCGTCGCGATTCTCGCTGAGGTGTTCGCGCTCCTGATCGTGCTTCTCAAGTAGCGACCGAAAGGAACGGCCATGAACAACCCGCTGGTCCAGCCCGATCCGGGACTCTACATCTGGACCATCGTCACCTTCCTCGTACTGGTGGCCCTGCTCACGAAATTCGCGTGGCGGCCGCTGCTCGAGGCGCTCGAGGCCCGGCAGGCGTCGATCCGCGCGTCGCTCGACGAGGCACGCCAGGCGAAGCACGAACTGGAACGCCTCCATGTCGAGTCGTCTCAGATCCTCGCGGCGGCGCGGGCCGAGGCCGACGCCATCATGACACGCACGCGGGCCGATGCCGATCGCTTCCGTGAGGAGCTGAAGCAGAAGGCCAGGGCGGAAGCGTCGACGATCGCGCGCAACGCCGAACAGCAAATCCAGCTCGAGACCGCCCGTGCGATCCAGCAGATCCGGCTGGAGGCGGTCGATCTGTCGCTGGCGATCGCCACCAAGCTGCTTCAGCGCAACGTGTCGAAGGACGACAACGAACGGCTGATTCACGAGACCCTCGCACAACTCGAGACGACGAACCGGCCGAGCTAAGTCAATGCCCAATGCTCAATGCTCAATGCCCAATGCCAAGGGCTCAATGACCAATGCCAGAGCGCCACATTTGGCACTCGGCGTTGGCATTGAGCATTCGGCATTGGCATTGCGCGTTGGGCATTGAGCATTGGGCATTGATCCAGTGCCCCGGCGCGTCCTCTCCGGTCTCGCGGCAGCGGGCGGACTCGCACTGTTCGTGTGGGCGGTGCGGCGCGCGGGCACCGCGGAGATTCTCGACAGCGTCGCGCGCGTCGGCTGGGGTTTCGTCGCGATTCTGGCCATCGGCGGCGCGCGCTTCGTCCTGCGTGCCGGAAGCTGGCGCCTCTGCATGCCGCCCGGTGCTCCGCTGACACTCGCGCAGTGCGTCGCCGCGTTCGTGGCGGGTGATGCCGTCGGCAGCGTCACGCCGTTCGGGCTGGTGGCCAGCGAACCCACCAAGGTCTTCCTGACCAGGCACCACCTCGCGACCGGTGAATCGGTGGCCTCGCTCGCCCTCGAAAACCTCGTCTATGCCGGGTCCGTCCTGGCGATGATCGGCGCCGGCCTCGTCGTGCTCGCGGCGGGTGGAGCGATGCCATCCGCATGGCGAGGCGCGACGCTCGGTGCGCTCGCCGTCGGCGCCATCGTCCTGGTCGGCGCCGGGCTTGCCGCCAGAGGCGCACGCAATGCCTGGACCGCACCCGCGGCGGAACGGCCTGGGTGGCGCGGGCGCGTATGGTCCGTGTGCGGTGAAGTGAGCCGTTTCTCGGCGGAGCATCCGTCGAGGCTGATGACCGTCTTTGCGCTCGACGGTGTCTACCATGCGCTCGCGGTGCTCGAGGTGTTTCTGACTCTGGGCTGGCTGCTCGGCGATTCGCGCCCCACGCTCGCGCAGGCCGTCGTGTTCGAAGCGCTGAACCGAGTCGTGGTCGTCGCGTTCAAGTTCGTCCCGTTTCGAGTGGGTGTGGACGAAGCGTTGACCGGCGCGCTCGCGCGGGTGCTGATCGTGAATCCGGCGGCGGGCGTCGCCCTGGCCGTCGTGCGCAAGGCGCGGAACCTCTTCTGGGCGGCCGTCGGGCTGATCATCGTCGCCGCACATCCCGCCCGTTCGCGCGCGTAGTTCGAGGACGGCTCCGAGCGTCCTGGCTCTACTGGAAGGGCACGAGCTTCTTGAACGTGGCCAACACCCATCGGTAGCCGTCGGGATCTGTCACAGACGCCACGCGATCTCCCCACGGCTTATCCTCGGGTTCCGACACGCCGGCCCCCCGCTCCCTCGCCTGTGCCAAAAGGCGATCGACATCTCCTACGTACGTGTAGAGTGCGGCGGCGCCGCCACTCGGAGACGTCGAGTCCCCTTTCCGCACGAGCATCACCACCGACTCGCCATGGCGCATCTCCGCATACCGCACCTGGCCATCGGGTTCGGGAAGCACCACACCGCGCGAAAACCCCAGCACCGTCTCGAGAAACTCCATCGTGGCCGTGACGTTCGCCACGGCCAGGTACGTGTTGATGGCATGCATCCCGGGAGCGAGTCCGCTGCCGGCTTCGCGGCTCCGGCTGCCCGGTGTTCCCGCAGCGGGGCGCGCAACCGCGGGACGACGTGTCTTTCGGGCGACGGACGGTGCTCGCCGCGCAGGGGACGAGCGTACATGGCGCGATGGGTGGCGTTTGGGCACGTCCTAGGATAGTGACTTGGCGTGAACTTGTGAAAATTCTGTGCTGCCCGCGCTTCTGGCAAGGCATTCGCAAGGCGGGGCCGCTGACGCGAAAAAAGGAACCTCCCCGCGCGGACGTCGGTCGATACTAAGGACACAACGATGGCACGAGGCGCACTCCCGGTCGATCATCTGCTTCGTCGCGCGGGCTTTGGCGTGAACGCATCCGACCTGCCAGCGTACAACGGTCAGTCGCTGTCCAACGTGATCGAGGGCCTGGTCGAGTACCAGCGGCAACCCGACGACACCGACACCAAGATCGGACAGCCTGACTACGTGGCCGTCACCACGCGCGGACAGTTCTCTCCGAATACGAACATCGACGATGCCCGCCAGCGGTGGCTGTTCAGGATGGTGCACTCGCCGCGTCCGCTGCAGGAAAAGATGACGCTGTTCTGGCACAACCACTTCGGCGTCGGATACAGCAAGGTCGCCGGGGCCTTTGGTGCGCTGCAGGGCACCAAGATGATGGCGTTGAAGAGCGGCGAATTGCCTGGCCCCCCAGGACACATCGAGCTGCTCCGGCAACGGGCCGCCGGCAAGTTCCGCGAGCTGCTGCTCGAGGTTGCCCGCGACCCTGCGATGCTCGTCTTCCTGGACGGCCGCACGAACACGAAGGCAAGACCGCAGGAGAATTTCGGCCGCGAAATCATGGAGCTGTTCACCTTCGGCCTCGGGAACTACGTCGAGCAGGACGTTTATGCTGCCGCGCGTGTCTTCACGGGGTGGAACCTGCGACAGGGTCCCGGCTTCGACAACAACAACGACCCGAACTCCAACTACGAGTTCGTCTACAACGCCGCCCAGCACGAGACCAGCGCGAAGACGTTCAGCTTCGCGGTGATGCCTGACGGATCGAAAACCATTCCGGCGCGCGCCGCAGGCGAGGGCATGCAGGACGGCGTGGATTTCATCACCGCGCTCGCGCGGCACCCCGCCACCGCACGGCGGCTGGCGGGCAAGCTGTGGGGATTCTTCGTCAACGAGCTGACAGCGGCCCCGAAGTCGTTCCTCGACGAGGTCGTGGATGTGTATCTCCGCCAGGACACCGACATGAAGTCGGTGATCGACTACATCCTTCGATCGTCATGGTTCCTGGATCCTGCCAACTACTACACCCGGTATTCGTGGCCCGCGGAGTTCGTCGTCCGGGCGATCAAGGAAGCGGGCTGGCTGGGTTTCTCCGTGGACACCGCCCGCACGCCGCTGACCAACATGGGGCAGACATTGCTCGAGCCGCCCAACGTGTCGGGATGGGCCCTTGGCCAGAACTGGATCTCCACCGGCTCGATGCTCGCCCGCATGAACTTCGCGGCGACGCTGGCGGCGAATCAGAAGTTCAATCTCGCCCGGCTCGTGCCGGCCTCGTCGAGGTCGACGCCGGAGCGGCTGGTGGATTTCTTCCTCGACCGCCTGTCGCCGATGCAGTACGACGTCGATCCGTATCAGGCGATGACGGCCTACGTGAGGGCGGGCGCGGCCTACACGGGCACGGACGCGCAAGTGACCACCAAGGCGCCGAGTGTCGCGAGGCTCATCCTCGGGTCCGCCGAATACCAGTTCGTGTAGGGGGAGTGTCATGCACGTGACGCGCCGGGATTTCATTCGCGACGGAGTGGCGGCGTTCACGCTGAGCTTTGCGGCGCCTGCCTTCCTGACGGACATCGCGCGCGCCCAGGGCGCCGGCTCCCGCAATCTCGTCATCGTCTACCTCGCCGGCGGCAACGACGCCCTCAGCACCGTCGTGCCGTATCAGGATTCCTTCTACTACAGCCGGCGTCCCGCGATTGCGGTGCCGGCAGGCCAGGTGCTCCAGATCGGTCGCGATGCGAGCGGTATCGCCCTCGGGCTGCACCCGAGGCTGACCGGGCTGCGCGATATCTTCAACCAGGGCCACCTCGCGATCGTCCAGCGCGCCGGTTATGAGAACTCGAGCCGCTCGCATTTCGAGGGCGCCGACATCTGGGGCACCGCCGACCCGCGGTCGCCCACGAGCCTCGGCTGGCTGGGGCGCTATCTCGATTCCCTCCCATCGCCCATCGATCCCCTCGTCGGCTGGAACACGACGACGACAACGCCGCGGGCGCTCACCGCGAAAAACGTCGGCGTGCCCGCGATTCCCGACGCACGCAGCTACAGCTTTTCCAGCCCGAACACCGGCGCAGAGGCGTTGAACGAGCGCGCGGCCGCCACCCGCATGGCGTCGAATCGGTCGGCCGACCGGGCACAGCTTTCGTTCGTGAACGCCACCTCGAACGAGGCGTTCTCCACGCTCGATCGCGTCGGCTCCGTCGTCAGCTATACCGGCACGACCACCTATGCCAACAACGGGTTTGCGATAGCGCTCCGCACGGTGGCGGGTGCGATCGTCCACGGCATCGGCACACGTGTCTTCTGGGTTCAGACAGGAGGGTTCGACACCCACGCCGGCCAGGGCAACGCGGGGGGCGGTGGCTACGCCAACCTGATGACCACGCTGAACGACGGTCTCTCGGCTTTCTATCTCGATCTCCAGAACCAGGGACTCTTGAACGACACCCTCGTGGTGCAGTTCTCTGAATTCGGCCGCCGGGTTTCGGAGAATGGCAGCGCGGGAACGGACCACGGCGCCGGCGCCGTCATGATGGCGATGGGAGCCACCGTTCGTGGGGGTCTGTACGGCACCGCGCCGTCGCTCGATCCGAGCCCCGGCAACCCCACGCTCGAGAACAACGGCGGAGACGTCCACTACGAAACCGACTTCCGATCCGTCTATGCCAAGGTTCTGGATGGCTGGCTCGGCGCAGACTCCGTTGCGCTGCTGGGTGGGAACTTCCGGACCGCAGCGCCGCCGATACTGTAGAGCAAGGGACGGGTTGGATTCGAGATCCGTCGCGCGATCGTTGTGCCTCGTTGGCACTCTATGCGTATCATTGGCTCCATGACATTTCGCATCGCCGCCGTCGCCGCCGCCAGTCTCCTCGCCGTTCTCCCGCTTCCCGCCTACGCACAAAAGGAGGCACCGGAGGAGGCGAAGCGCCTCAGCGAGGCGATCACCGTCTTCTCCGAAATCATGGACGCCGAGGACAAGGCGATCCCGCGAAAGATCCTCGAGAAGGCCGATGCGATCGCGATCTTCCCGAGCACGATCAAGGCGGGTTTCGTCGTCGGCGGCATGCGCGGACGTGGTGTGCTGAGTGCGCGCACGGCGTCCGGGTGGTCTGCGCCGGCATTCCTGACGCTGACCGGCGGCAGCATCGGCTTGCAGATTGGCGGTCAGTCAGCGGACATCGTGCTGGTGATCACCAACCGCCGCGGCCTCGAGAATCTCCTCGGAAACCAGTTCAAGATCGGCGCGGATGTGGCGGTGGCGGCTGGCCCCGTCGGTCGCAACGCCGAAGCCTCGACGGACATCCAGATGCGCGCGGAAATCCTGAGCTACTCTCGCTCCCGAGGCCTGTTTGCCGGCGTGACGATCAACGGCAGTACCATTCGGCAGGATCAGGATGCGAACCAGCGTTTCTACGGAACGCGATGGAGCTCGCGCCAGATCGTGCTCGATGGCAAGGCCAGCAGTCCGGCGCCTGTGGGCGAATGGCGCGCGGCGCTGGAACGCGCGGCCCGCTAGCGAGCGCGTGGATTCGCGGCGGCAGCCGAGCAGTTCGCGGTCCGCAGTCAGATGAAATCGGGGCGAGTCCCGGTGCCCGACGCCAGGGCCGAGACACCGCGCACCGCGGGCCGGGCGGCGATGTTCCTCGCCTGGCTCGTGACAGCGGCTTCCATCCTTGCCTTACTTGGTATCGCCGCGTACACGATGCGGCTCCAGGTGCGGCTTGCCGATCTGCAGACACGGCTCAGCCACGCGCTCGTGAGGGCCTCGATGGCGGATCGCGCGATGGCGGATGCGCGTCGAGCGGCGGCCGAGGCCAAGGCGGCTGTGGCGGTTGCCGCGTCCCCTGATGCCGTACGCATCGACCTTGCCGGCCAGGCTGCGGCGCCTCGCGCGACCGGCCGGGCGTTCGTGAGTGCAGCCCGCGGCGTCACCGTTGCGGCGTCGAACCTTCCGCCGCTCGCCGAGGGCATGGTCTATCAGGTTTGGATCGTGACGGCCAGCGGACAGACCAGCGCCGGATTCATCGTGCCCGATCCGGATGGGTTCGGGTCGATGCCGGTGACGCCTATCGCCGAAGACGGTGCGACCGGCGTTATCGTCACGCTCGAGGCCCGCGGCGCGTCCGCGCCAGCGGGTCCGCGTGTGCTGATCGGAGCCTCGTCGAAAGGCCCATCTCGCTAGACCTCGATCCGAGCAGGCTCAGCCGAGGATGGCGGCGAGCGCGGCGTCCGCTGTTCTGAAGAGAAACTGGTAGCCGGCCGCCTCGGCGCGTTCCGGCAAGACACGCTGGCCCTGGAGGATGAGCGCGTCGGCCATCTCCCCAAGAACAATCCGAAGCGCGAACGCGGGTGCTGGAAGGCTGGCGGGCCGGTGCAGGCAGCGCCCCAACGCGGCGGCGAACTCGCGATTGGTCACCGGAACCGGCGCAGTCAGGTTGATTGGGCCCGACGCGGCAGTCGCCGCCAGCGCATGCGCGACGATTCCAACCCAGTCATCGATGTGAATCCACGACCAGTACTGCGCGCCGGAGCCGACGGGCCCTCCCGCGAAGAAGCGAAACGGCAGCATCAACCGCGGAAGCGCGCCTCCGTCTCTGGAGAGAACCAGACCGGTGCGCAGCGCCACGACCCGGGCCCACGGCTGCGCCTCGAATGCCTCGCGTTCCCAGTCGCGGCAGACCGACGCCAGAAAATCGTGGCCGGCCGGCGCCGTCTCCGTGAGCGGCTCGCTTCCATGAGGACCGTAGTAGCCGATTGCTGACGCGTTCAGGAGCACGGGGCGTGCGGCGCGCTGCGGCGCGGCCCGCTGCGCCTGCATCGCGGACACAATCGCGCGCGTGGCGCGGAGACGGCTGTCCCGGATTCCCGCCTTGCGCGCGGCGGTCCATCGGCCTCGCTCGATCGGCTCGCCGGCCAGGTTGATGACGGCCTCAGCATCGGCGACGGCCTCGACCCAGGGCCCGGCCACTCGGTCCGGCGTCCATGCGAGATCGTGAGGTCCACGCGGCCGGCGGGCAAGTATCGTGACTGTGTGGCCATCGGCGTGGAGGCGCCTGACGAGCGCCGACCCGAGGAAGCCCGATCCACCGGCCACGACGATCCGCATGGCTACAGCGGAACCTGGCTGCTGGCCAGGGCAGCCTGCGCTTCGCCAGTGCCGACGTCCACGCGGGTGAGCACCAACGCTCCAGCGACGAAGAACACCACCACGGAGAGCAGCGCTGCGCGACTCGACGAAAACAGGCTGATCGACAGCGCGAAGAGCGCGGGCCCCGCGATGCCGGCGAACTTCTCGAACACGGAGAAGAATCCAAAGTACTCGGACGATTTCTGCTTGGGGATCATGCGCGCGAAGAGCGAGCGGCTCAGTGCCTGGCTGCCGCCCTGTACCGTGCCGACGAGAAATGCGAGGACGAAGAACTGCCAGGCGGTCGTCATGAAGAAGGCGAGAATCACGATACCGGTGTACACGCCCAGAGCCACGAAGATCGCGGTCTTCGCGCCGATGCTGGCGGCCATCGATCCGAAGAGGAACGAAAACGGTACACCGACGAACTGCACGACGACGAAGGCGGCGATCTGGGCATTCTGGTCGATGCCAATCTCGGCGCCGTAGATGGCAGCCATGCGGATCACCGTCTGGATGCCGTCGTTGTAGAGGAGAAACGCGACGAGCATCAAGAACGCCTGGCGATACCCGCGGAGCTCACGAAACGTCTCCGCAACGTGGCCGAAGGCGGCGCGCACGGTCCGGCTCTCGGCGCCCACTCCGGTCACCGCAGGCGGCTCGGGCACGCGGCGCAACAGCGGGATGGAAAAGACGAGCCACCAGACTCCCACACTCGCGAACGACAGCTTGATGGCGGACACCGTGTCCCGCAATCCGAACACGTGCGGCGCGAGGATCCACGCGAGGTTCACGACGAGCAGTACACCGCCCCCGATATAGCCGATCGCGTATCCGGCGGTCGATACGCGGTCCATCTCCTCGGGCGAGGCGATGTGCGGCAGCAGGGAATCGTAGAAGACGAAGCTGGCGGCGATGGCGATGTTCGACACCATGAAGAGCGCCAGCGCGTAACGCCACTCGCCGCGATCGATTCCCGCCATCAGCAGCGTGGCCGAGACGCCAATCAGCATGCAGACCGCGAGCAGCGTCTTCTTCATCGCGCGGTAGTCGGCGACGGCACCGAGGATCGGTCCCAGCACGGCGATCGCCACCATCGCGGCGGTGGTTCCCCACGCAAATCGGCCGGTGGCGACGGCGGGCGGGATCCCGGCGGCGGCGACGCTCGCGAAAAAGGGCGGGAAGACAGCGGTGATGACCGTGCTCTGGAACGCGGAATTCGCCCAGTCGTACATGGCCCAGGCCCGCAGCTCCGGGCGGTCGAGGCCGACGCGCTCGAGGAGTCTCTTCACGTCAGAAGGTCCGGCGTGCGATCCATTCGCGCAGCAGCGAATCGACCACGACGTAGCGGGTCCCCTCCTTGAGGAGCAGGTCCTGTTTCATGAGTGCTGCCAGCGACGCCTGGATGCTCGACGGCCCGCCCAGCCGGTGACGGCTCCGCGCGTCCGAGGAGAGCAGCTCGCGCCCGTCCTGGACGACGACCGCACGCAGGACCGCTCGCTGCGCCAGCGTGAGGCGCTGCCAGACCGCTTCGAACAGCGTGTCCTGCTCGCCCAACAGCCGCAAGAGCGTCGCGTGCAGCTGATCGGCGGTGGCTTTCCGTCCGCCTTCTGCGCGTACGTCGTCCCACGTTTCGTGCGCGAGACGCTGGACGTCGTAGGGGAGATTGCCGGCCAGTTCGACGATCGCCGCGCCGAGCCCGGCGGCGGGGCGGATGCCCGTCCGGGCGAACCGGGCCTCGAGAAACGCCGCGAATACGTCCGCCGGAATCTTGTGCAGCCGCATGACCGGCCCGGCTTTGTAGAACGGTCGCTTCGGGCCGATCATCTTCTCCATGAGGCTTGGTTCGGAGCCCGCGAACACATAACCCACGTGGCGCTGAAGCTGCGTGGCGGCTCTGATCGCGTGCTCGACGCTCCCGCCGTTGAACGCCTCGATGGCCTGGAACTCGTCCAGCGCGACGATCACGGTCCGATTGCGCTCAGCGGCGAGCCGGCCCGGCAGACCAAAGACCTCGTTCGCGAGGCGGGCGACGTCACGGGGCGACGTGACCGAGGGAAAGGCCACGGAGACACGGCCGATACCCGTGTCCTTGGGCTCGAACCGGACCTCCGGCCTCGTCGAGGTGATCACCTCGGTCAGCCACGCGCGCGCCCCTTCCCAACGGGTTTCGACCGACGCGAGCGCCCGTGCGTATCCTTCGAGAAATCCCAGGTACGAGCTGTAGCTGCTGACCTGGAGCTCCACGGTGAGCGCGCCCCGTCTCGCCACGGCGGCCAGCGCCTGGCGAATCAGCGAGGACTTGCCGTACCGGCGCGGGGAGATGAGGAAGACCTTCTGCCGCGCGGACAGATCCCGGACGAGACGGTCGAGCTCGGCTTCCCGGTCGGCGAACGACCCGGCTGGTACGACCTCGCCGTAGATGAAGGGGTTGTCCATGGATGCCGCCACTGGCCGCGGCTACGTCGATTGACGTAACCATTACGTGAAACACCGTAACAGAACTACCGGTCGAGGGGAAGCTGGCCGGTATACACCGCCATGCCGACGACGGCGTCCACGCCGGCATCGTGCAGCCGATCGATCTCCGCCCAGGTCGTGATGCCCCCGGCGGCGGTGACATGCCTGGCGGTGGCGTGCCGCACGGCCATGATGGCGTCCATGTCGGTGCCCTGCATCAGCCCTTCCAGGTCGACGTGGGTGTACAGGAACTCGCCGCAGAACGGCTCGAGCGCGCGCACCGCCTCGACCGCCGTGATCGGCAGCATCGTTTTCCATCCGTGAATCGCGACGCGGCCGCCGCGGCTGTCGACGGCGGCGATGACGCGTTCCGGGCCGACGGCGTCCGCGAGCGTGCGGGCGAAGTCCAGGTCGACGCCCCCGTCACGGAACAGCGCCGAGCTGGCGATGACCGCATGCGCGCCTCCGTCGAGCACCGCCGCGGCGCGCGCGAGGCTTCGAATGCCGCCGCCGACGCGGCAGGGAAGCCTCGCGCAGATCGCGGCGACCATTCCCGAGTTGTCGCCTTTGCCCATCGCGGCATCGAGGTCGATCAACTGGACACGCGGGAAGCGGGAAAAGCGTCCGATCCACGTTTCAGCATCGGTCGTCTCGATCGCGAGGCGATCGCCCTGCACCAGCTGCACGATGCGGCCGTTCTGAAGATCGATGGATGGAATGAGCACTGGATTATTCGATCCGCACCGGGACGCCCTCCGTCCTGAGAAACCGCTTCAGGTCCGCGACGCTGGTGTCTGCGAAATGGAAGATCGACGCGGCCAGCGCGGCGTCTGCATGGCCGCGCGTGAAGACGTCGGCGAAGTGGTGGAGGCCGCCTGCGCCACCCGACGCGATGACGGGAATGTTCACGGCGTCCGAGACGGCGGCGGTCATCTCGCAATCGAAGCCGGATTTTGTGCCGTCGCGATCCATCGAGGTCAGCAGGATCTCGCCGGCGCCGCGCGACTCCGCTTCACGGGCCCACTCGACGGCATCTCGCGCCGCGTCGGCAGTGCCGCTGCGCACGAACACCGCATAGCCGTCCGCGCGCCGTTTCGCGTCAATCGCCACGATGACCGCCTGGCTGCCGTACCGGCGGGCCAGCGTGGTGATGAGGCCGGGACTCTTGAGGGCGGCGGTGTTGAGGCTGACCTTGTCTGCTCCTGCCTCCACGGCGGCCGACGCGTCGTCTTCCGAGCGGATGCCGCCGCCGACCGTGAGGGGGAGGAAGATCTCGCGGGCGACGGCGTTGATGGTCTGCGCGAGGGCCTGGCGGCGCTCGAGCGTCGCCGTGATGTCGAGAATGACGACTTCGTCGATGCCCTCGACGTTGTAACGCCGCGCGAGGGCTGCCGGATCGCCGGCTTCGCGCAGCTGCTGGAACTGCACACCCTTCACGACCTGGCCATCGCGCACGTCCATGCACGCGATGATTCGCTTCGTCAGCATGGCGCGGCGTCCGGACGGCGATCTGTCGGCGCCGCGCCGGTGCCCGGCATCGAGCGCGCCGCACCCGCGCACACGTCGAGGAAGTTCCGCAGAATACGGAGCCCTGCGTCGCCCGACTTCTCCGGATGGAACTGAACGCCGAAGATCAGATCCCGCTCGACCGCGGCCGCGAATGCCGAGGCGTGCCTGGTGGCGCCGACGCAGTCAGGAGTGACCGGCGCCGCGTACGAATGCGTGAAGTAGACGTGGGTGCCGGGAGCGAGCCCCGCCAGCAGACGCGACGGCCGCGGCATCTCGATCGCGTTCCATCCGACGTGGGGAATCTTGAGCCGCTGTTCGGCGTTGCCGTCGAGCCGCTCGACGCGTCCGGCCAGCACGCCCAGTCCGGGAACGTCTGGCGCTTCGTCGCTGCCCTCGAAGAGCCACTGCATCCCGACGCAAATCCCGAGCAGGGGCGTTCCCGCAGACACCGCGCGTCGCACGGCGTCTCGCCAGGGCCCGACGAGCGCCTCGGTGGCGGAGAAGTGCCCGACCCCAGGGACGATGAGTCCTGCCGCGCCGGCGATGGCGGCTGGCGACGCGGGAGTCCTGGCATCGGCATTCAGCGCGTCCAGCGCCTTTCGCACCGACGTGAGATTGCCCGCCCCGTAGTCAATCAGCGCAATCACAGGAGTCCCTTGGTGCTGGGCAGCATCGTCTTCAGCCGCGTGTCGCGCGCGCACGCGACCCGCAGCGCACGCGCGAATGCCTTGAACACCGCCTCGACATGGTGGTGGCTGGACCGCCCGTACAGCACTTTCACGTGGACGTTGGCGCGGGCGCCCTGGGCAAAGCCCCCGAAGAAGTCGTGGATCAGCTCGCTCTGGAGATCGCCGACGCGTCGGACCTTGAGCTTGAGATCGACCGCCGCGTGCGGCCGGCCGCTGAGATCCACGGCCGCCAGCCCGAGCGTCTCATCCATCGGCATCAGGAAGTAGCCGGCACGGTTGATCCCCTTGCGATCACCCAGCGCGTCGAGCACCGCTTCGCCGAGCGCGATACCGATGTCCTCCACCGTGTGGTGTTGATCGACATCCAAATCGCCCGTCGCCCGCAACGCGAGGTCGAATCCACCATGGCGCGACCAGAGCTCCAGCATGTGGTCGAGGAAGCGGATGCCCGTGGAGACCTCGTAGCGGCCTTGGCCGTCGATGACGAGGCGCCCGCGGATCTGTGTCTCCGTCGTGCGCCGATCGAAGGCTGCGCTTCGGCGTCGCGTCGCTCGTCTTGCGGATGCCGTCATCCGCGCCTCCCGGCCATCACTGTCTCGAGCGCCTCGATCGCCAGGTCCGTGTGCTCGCGCATCCCGGCGGTGATGCGGAGACACCCTGGCGTCATCGGGTCAGCCGAGCGGTCGCGAACGTGAATGCGACGCGCGTGGAAGGCATCCATGAAGGGTCTCGTGTCGCCGACACGGACCAGCACATAGTTGGCCGCGCTCTCCCAGTATTCGAGACCCATCCGGCGGCACGCGTCGTAGAGGCGCTCCCGCGACACCTGGACCTGCGCCGCGTAGCGCGGGAGAAACTCGGTGTCTTCGAGGGCCGCGTGTATCGCCGCCAGCGCGACGCCGTTGAGATTGAATGGCAGGGTCACGGCCCGCACCGGATCCAGCGCCGGCGGCTGGCCGATGACGATGCCGACCCGCAGGCCGGCGAGGCCGTACGCTTTCGAGAATGTACGGCCGACGAGGACGTTCGGATGCGCGGCGAGCTCCGGGAGAAAACTGGTTCCCCCGAACTCGATGTACGCCTCGTCGATGAGCACGATCGCGTGGGGCGCCGCGTCGGCGATGCGGCGGAGATCGTCGATGGCGATCAACCGGCCGGTCGGGTTGTTGGGCGTATTGAGAAAAATCATGCGGGTGCGGGTGGTAATCGCCTTCAGCACCCCTTCGGTCGGAAAGGCGAGTCCGGGTTCCGCCGGGACGCGAACCGCGGTGGCACCAGCCGCCGCCGTCGAGTTCGGGTACGGATCGAAAGCCGGCAGCGGCACGATCGTCTCGGCATCGTGGATCCGGCGGAGTGAGATGTGCCCAATCGCGGCCATCAGGATGCCTTCATCGAGGCCATTGGTCAGCAACACCCACTCCGGGTCGACCTGGAAGTGCCTGGCGCAGGCCAGCACGACGGCCGTGTACTCCGGGTAAGCGGAGATGTCGGTCGTCGTCAGACGGCGGATCGCGTCGAGGACTCGGGGCGAGCACCCCCCGGTGTTCTCGTTCAAGTGGAGGCGCAGGCCGGGTCCCGGGTTCGGGTATCCCTGGATCTTCATCGTGAGTTCCTTACACGGAGCGATACCGACGCGGCATGGGCGTGCAGGCCCTCCGCTTCGGCGAGCGTGACGACGCTCCGGGCGATGCGGGTGAGGCCCCGGTTCGTCAGCCGTTGCACGGTGATCTGCCTGACAAAATCGGCGGCGGACAGCCCGCCGCGCACGCGCGCGGCGCCGGCGGTCGGGAGGACATGGTTCGAACCAATGGCATAGTCTCCCGCAACCTGTGCCGACCAGCGGCCCACGAACAGCGATCCGGCACACCTCACCCGGCGCGCGACCCGATCGTCGTCGACCACGAGATGTTCGGGTGCGGCGGCGTTGGCGAGCTCGATCGCCTCGTCCAGCGTGCGCGTGACGATGATGCCCCCGTGAGAGCGGAGCGATGCCCGGGCGGGACCATCGGCCGGCATCTGCGCCGCCGTCATCGCGGCGACGCGCACGGCGAGCGTCCGGCTCGGCGTGATCAGCACGGCGCGCGCGTCGGGGTCGTGCTCCGCCTGGGCGATCAGATCCGCCGCGATCCATTCCGCGGGACCCCTCGAGGAGACGATCACGATCTCGGAGGGACCGGCGTAGAAATCGATTCCGCAATCAGCGGCGACGAGCGCCTTCGCCGCCGCGACGTAGCGGTTGCCGGGCCCGACGATCTTGTCGACTCGCGGCACGGTGGAGGTTCCGTACGCGAGCGCCGCCACCGCGTGGGCGCCCCCGAGCTTGAACAGCCGCGAGACACCCGCTTCGAGGGCCGCCGCCATGACGACCGGTTCCGGACGAGGGCAGACGGCCACGATGTCCTTCACGCCCGCGGCCGCCGCGGGGATGGCCGTCATCAGCACAGACGAGGGGAGCGCGTAGCGACCACCCGGAACGTAGCAGCCGACACGGTCGAGCGGGATGACGCGTTGTTCGACGGTCACGCCGGGCGCGACCGTTGCTCGCCAGCCACGGGGCACCTGCAGTCGCGCCACGGTCCGGATGTTCCTCGCGGCCGTCCGAATGGCCGCACGCACCGGGCGAGGAACCTCGGCGGCGGCCAGCCTCATGTCGGCGCGGGAGAATTCGATCGCTCCGTCGAGCCGATCGAAGCGCCTCGCATAGCGGAGGAGGGCACGATCGCCGTCCCGTCGAACGTCGGCGACGATCCGGGCCACCGCGCGGGCGGTGGCCGCATCGTTGACCCGCGCCGGCGCGAGCAAGGTCGTCACCGCCCTCCGATTCGACGACGCGACGATCCTCAGCGCAGAGGGCACATCGTACCTGTGATGGGTGCTTGTCCGGCCATTCGTGTTCTTCGATCCGCTACACGACGATCTTGTTGAGCGGGTATTCCACGATGCCCTGTCCGCCGGCGGCCTTCACCTTCGGAATCAGATCGCGCACGGTCTTCTCTTCGATGATGGTGTTCACGGCCACCCATGCGTCGTCGCTGAGCGACGAGATGGTCGGCTGCTGAAGCGCGGGCAGGAGCGAGAGGATCGTGGCGAGATCGGTCCGCTTCACGTTCAGCATGAGGCCGACGCGCCCCTGCGCTTCGATGGCGGCCCGCAGCAGCAGCGAGATGTTGTCGATCTTCGTCCGCTTCCGCGCATCGCCGAGCGCCGACCCGTTGACGATGAGCTGTGTATTCGACTCCATGACGGTGTCGAGGATGCGCAGGCGGTTGGCGCGGAGCGTCGATCCGGTTTCAGTGGCCTCGACGATCGCATCGCAGAGCACCGGGGGTTTGACCTCGGTGGCGCCCCACGAGAACTCGACCCGTTTGATTGGTACTCCGAGCCGGTCGAAGTACTGACGCGTGACCTGGACCAGCTCGGTTGCGATGACGGCGCCCGAGAAGTCCTGCGGCGTCTTGAATCGCGAGTCCTCCGGCGCGGCCAACACCCATCGGACCTTCCCGAAGCTCTGCTTCGAGTAGACGAGATCGGCCAGGCTGGTGACGCACGTGTGGGCATCGCGGCCGAATCTGTGCTCCGCGACCCAGTCGAGCCCCGTCAACCCGGCGTCGAGCACGCCTTCGCAGACGTACCGCGTCATTTCCTGAGCCCGGATCAACATGCACTCGATCTCCGGGTCGTCGATCGAGGGAAAGTACGAGCGGGAACTGACGTAGATGTTGAATCCGGCCCGCGCGAACAGCTGGATCGTGGCGTCCTGGAGGGACCCCTTGGGGATGCCGAGCTTCAACTTCATGGGATGGTCACGCCTTCCGCGCGCTGGAAGAAACAGGTCCGCTCGCCCGTGTGGCAGACGTTGCCGTCGCCCAGCCGCTCGGCCTTGACGAGCACGGTGTCGTTGTCGCAATCGATGAACATGTCACGGACGGCGAGCCGGTTGCCCGACGTCTCGCCCTTGGTCCACAACGTATTGCGAGTCCGGCTGAAGAAGGTCACATACCCCGTGCGGCGCGTGATGTCCCACGCGTCGGGATTCATGAAGCCCACCATCAGCACCTCTCCGCTGACGTGGTCCTGCACGACCGCCGGGATGAGCCCATCGAGTTTCGAAAAGTCCACAGTGTCCTCGCTTCGAGTTGCCTGTTCCGAATGGCGGTTTCGCTCCGTACAACAAAAAACCCCGCCAGCGTGCCGGCGGGGGCTGCAGTGCGTTCGGGTTGTATCGGTCTCAGTCCCTCAGCGCGCGCAGTCCTGCCGGCCGGCCGCGTGGCCGTGATGGTGATGGACGTACGCGTGATGACGGACCGCAACCATGCGAAGTGAAGAGGTTACCAAAAGGCCCAGTCGAGATCAACCACGGGGCGTGGCCGGGGCGTCACCTCGATGCAGCGCGAAGACCCGTGTCCGTTTCATGGTCGCAGTCCGCTAGATTAGGCACATGTTCGGCAGAACCACGAGAGCGGTCCTGATACTGGCCGTCGTGCGCTCGCTCGGTGGGGCGCCGGTCGCCTTTGCCCAGTCCGGCGCGGCGCCGATGGCTCCCCGGACGGCCGGAGGAGAAGGGCGGCCCGCCGCTTCCACGGTCCGCATCGCCGCCGCTGCAGATCTCCGCTTCGCGCTCGCCCAGATTGCCCAGGCGTTCCGTGTCCGATCGCCGGGCGTACGCGTTGACGTGACGTATGGCTCGTCGGGCACCTTCCACGCGCAGATCGTGAATGGCGCGCCGTACGACCTGTTTCTGTCCGCCGACCTGAGCTACCCTCGTGATCTCGTCGCCAGAGGACGTGGTGAGGTTGCGGGCAGTTTCGTGTATGCCCTGGGCCGCATCGTGCTCTGGGTGCCGTCCACGTCGCCCCTCGATGTCGCTCAGGGAATGGACGTCATGAAGGATTCGCGCATCCGTCACGTGGCGATCGCCAATCCGCTCCACGCGCCCTATGGAAAGGCTGCCGAGGCTGCGATGCGCAAAGCGGGCGTCTGGGACACGGTGTCCCCGAAGCTGGTTCTTGGCGAAAACATCTCCCAGGCCGCGCAGTTCGTGCAGGCCGGAGCTGCAGACATCGGCGTCATTGCCAGGTCGCTCGCGCTGGCGGCTCCGATGCGCGCGGCCGGACGGTACTGGGATATTCCTCCCGGCATGTATCCACCCATGGAGCAGGCGGGGCTCGTGTTGTCGTCGGCATCCAACCCGGACGCTGCGAGGCGCTTCCGTGATTTCATGCTCGGCGACGAGGCCCGCGCCATTCTGACGGAGTCGGGCTTCGTCCTGCCTGGCAGATAGCGGCATGGACAGCGCCACGATCAGGTTGACGCTCGAGCTGGCGGTGGCCACGACAGCGATTCTCTGCGTGGCCGGCATTCCTCTGGCGTACTGGCTGGCCACGACGCGCGCGCGCTGGAGGCCTGGCATCGATGCCCTCGTCGCGCTGCCGCTGCTGCTGCCGCCGACGGTGTTGGGCTACTACCTCCTCGTGGGGATTGGCCCGGGAAGCCTGATCGGCCGGTTCTACGCGGGGCTCGGAGGCGGCACGCTGCCATTCTCGTTTGCTGGCGTGCTGCTGGCCTCGGTGATCTACAACCTGCCCTTCGCGGTACGGCCGTTCGCGGCCGGTTTCGCCGGCGTCGACCGCCGCCTGATCGAGGCGGCCCGTTGTCTCGGGGCGTCGCCGTTCCGTGCGTTCATCCACATCGTCGTCCCGCTGTCGTGGCCGGCGCTGCTGTCGGGATGCGTGCTCGCGTTCACGCACACGGTCGGGGAGTTCGGCGTCGTCCTCATGGTGGGTGGGAACATCCCTGGCGTGACGCGTACCGTGTCCCTGGCGATCTATGACGATGTGCAGGCGTTGAACTATGCGGCCGCGTCAGACGCGTCGCTCGCACTGCTCCTGCTGGCGTTCACGGCGCTCACGGTCATGTACGCCGCACAGCGCAGGGCTTTTCCTTTCTGACGCGTGCTGACCGCCTCTTTCGAAAAGACGTTCTTCAAGGGACCGACGATCCGGGTCCAGCTGACCGAGCCGGCGTCGTCCACCGTCACGGCAATCCTTGGCCCTTCGGGGGGAGGAAAGACGACCATCCTCCGGTGTCTCGCCGGCCTGGAGAGGCCCGACCGGGGCATGATCTCGTTCGGCAACGACGTCTGGTTCCACGCCGATCGCCGGGTGCACGTCCCGCCCGAGCGACGCGGCGTCGGACTTCTCTTCCAGGACTACGCGCTCTTTCCGCACATGACAGTGGAGCAGAACATCCTGTTCGCGCTGCACGACACCGGAACTGCGGCGCGGACGCGGGTTGGCGAGTTGCTCGCCGAGTTCCAGCTCGCCGGCCTCGAGCGGCGGTACCCGTCCCAGCTTTCCGGGGGACAGCAGCAACGGGTCGCACTGGCCCGCGCGGTCAGCCGTTCCCCGCGCTTGCTCCTGCTCGATGAACCCCTCGCGGCGCTCGACGCGCCGACGCGCGACGAGATCAGGCGGCCGCTCAAGCCACTTCTTCAGCGTCTGGGAATTCCCGTGTTGCTCGTTACGCACGACCGGCTCGACGCGCTCACCCTCGCGGACCGCGTGGCCATCGTCGAGGACGGTTCGATCGTGCAGAGCGGTCCCATCGCCGACGTGTTCGCCTCGCCGGCCAGCGCACGCGTGGCACGCCAGGTAGGTGTGGAAACAATCGCGCCGGGCCGGGTCGCCGCGCAGGAGTCGGGCGTCTGCGTGCTCTCCGTTGGTCAGGCCGTCATCAGGGCCGCGGGAGCTGCGACGGTCGGCGAGGCGGTGGACGTGGCTATCCGCGCTTCGGACGTGACGCTGTTCCAGGCCGAACCGAGCGGCGCGAGCGCGCAGAACCGGTGGAAGGGGCAGATCGTCGGGATCACCGACACGGGCGGAGTGTGGCGCGTGACCCTCGACTGCGGGTTCATGCTCACCGCTGTCGTGACGAGCACCGCCGGAGCGGCACTGGGCCTGCGAGAGGGAGGCGACGTATGGGCCGCGGTGAAGGCGACGGCCGTGACGGTGCTCAGCGCGACGCCGCGTCCGATCGAGACGAGATGACCGCGAGCGGCACAGCCGCCGACGTCAGGCGTCTGGGCCGGTGCTGTCGTTCTTGCTCCGCCATCGCTCCCTGCGTTCCGGCGGCAGCATGTCAATCAGAGGCTTGAGGTCGTTCGGCGCAGGACCGACGTAGAACTGATACGCGTAGCGCTCGACCTTGGGCGGAGCGTCTGCCGGGATCTCTGCGCCGTGTGCGCCGCCCGAGTTCAGGAAGATCAACGCCGAATTCGGACGGTACGGCACGAGGCGCACGAGCTCGCAGACGCGATTGTCCTGTTCCGGATAGTAGGTCTGCGTATAAGAGGCTTCCCGGTCGTTCAGCACGCGGTAGATCTTGGTGCCGTACGCTTCGCTGTCCTTCCCTCGAGCCAGATACATGAGACACGTGAACATCGTCCGCTTCGGATCGCGATGGGGTGCCAGGTAATAGCCGGGGCGGCGCAGCATCAAGCGGCCGACTGATGGCGACTGCGGCAATTCGTTCGCGCGCTCGCGGAGTGCGACTCCAAAGAGGGACTCGTAGTGCCGTTGCAACGGCTCGTGAAACTTGCGGAGGAGCATCGGCCGAACGGCCTGGCGCGCGACGACGGAATCGATGAAGTCCCAGACGCGTATCGCCACCGTGGGACCGAACTGGAGCGGGATCCGGAGGTTCTGCTTGACGGCGTCCTGGGCGGTAAAGAAATCGACAGGCGGGATGGCTTCGAGCACCAGCTTGTAGAAGTCGTCGGGCAGCAGCCGTTCCACGACGATGTAGGGGAAGGGGTCGGTATACATCACCGCCGCTTCGATCGCCCGCTGGACGTGCGCGATGACCGCCGGTGCATCGAGCCGTGCATCGAGCGACGCAATCAATTCGCGCTGCTGGTCGTTGAGGCGGAACGCCTGCTTGATCTGGTTCGCATGCTGCTCCATCCTGGCCGCCCGCTCGAAGACCGCCTGCTGCTGGCTCGACACGGCCTCGACGGCACGTGCCAGCCGCGCCAGTTCCTTGCGCAGCTGGTCGACCGAATGATCGATGTCGACCTGCCAGGCGGCCCTGATGCGTCTGGCGAGGCCGACGCGCTTGGCGATGGCGTTCAATCCTGGAATGTGCATCGTGGCTGCCGGAACGAGTCGATGCCGGACCGGCGAATGTCGCGGACGACGGTGCGTGGTGCCGTCTCGTGCGTTTCACCGGGAATGAAGCTCACTACAGTCCGTGTTGGATTCGGCGGGTACGCTACCACACGGAATCCGGCCCTCCGGACTTGACAGGGATCACGCGGTACATGACTCTGGACCTCGTGAAGATCATTTGCTCGGTTGTCACCATCGTCGGGTTCTCGCTGAGTGCGGCTGGATGCCGTCAGTCGGACGGACCCATGCCCCCGATCCAGAGTGAAGTCACCAACCGCCTGGGTGATCTGAGTCGCGACCTGCAGAGCGCGGCTCGGGGAGAAGCGCAGGCCAAGGCGGACTTTGCCGACGACCTCCGGGTGTTTGCCCGGACGCCGGCGGGAGAGAAGACCGTCAGCGCCTGGGGCCTCAAGGTCGCAGACCTCGTGGCCAACAACAAGAAGCTGACCGAGCAGGCCGCACAGCAGCTCGCCCATACGAGCTGGACGGTCGTTGCGGGAACGCAGCTCAGCGAGCATCAGGCGGAGACGCTGAAGACCGACCTGAAGGCCCAATTGGTGGCGCTTGGGGCTCCGGAAGACCAGAGCGCATCGGTGGCCGCGCAGGTCATGGACGTGCAGAAGGCTGTGTCGACGCGGACGCGGCGTTGGTACGAGCTTTTCTAGGTACGTTCCGCCGGGAGAAGACGAGGGGAGGAGCGGCCTCCGTCCCCTCCTTCGTGCCGTCCTGAGAGCTACTTCGCGAGAGCTGCGGCCTTCTCTACGACTTCCCACGGCAGGCCTGGCCGGCCGAAATGACCGTAGTTGGTCGTGCTGCGGTAGATCGGCCGCAGCAGGTCCAGCTTGTCGATGATGGCGCGCGGGCGGAAGTCGAAGGCGCTCATGACGAACGCCGCGGCCGCTCGTTCGTCGCCGGTGCCGAACGTATCGACTTTCACGGACACCGGCTTGGCCATTCCGATGGCGTAACCCACCTGGATCTCCGCTTTCCTGGCCAGGCCTGACGACACCACCTGCTTCGCCACGTACCGGCAGAAGTACGCGCTGCTGCGATCCACCTTCGACGGATCCTTGCCGCTGAACGCGCCGCCGCCGTGACGGCCCCAGCCGCCGTAGCTGTCCACGATGATCTTGCGCCCGGTGACGCCGGCATCGGCGGAGGGTCCACCGTGAATGAAGCTGCCGGTCGGGTTCACGAAGAGGGTGAGCGTGGAGTTCCACCAGTGGCCGAGCGCCCGCGGTCCGAGCTCCTCGCGCACGTACTCGGTGATCTTCTTCTGGTCCGCGGCCGCGGTGTGCTGGGTGGAGACGACGACGGCCGTTACTTCGGTCGGGTCGTTCCCGTCGTACGAGAGCGACACCTGCGATTTGCTGTCCGGCCGCAGCCACGCGTATTTCCCGGCCTTCCGGTCGTCTGCCATCGCCTTCATCAGCTTGTGTGCGAGGGAGATCGGCAGCGGCATCATGTCGGGCGACTCGTCGGTTGCGTAGCCGAACATGATCCCCTGGTCGCCGGCTCCCTGATCGCCGCTCTGGCTCGTGGCGGCTGTCACACCCTGGGAGATTTCATTCGATTGCTTCGTGAGCAGCGAGATCACTTTCAACGTCGTGTCGCAGAACGGCTCCGATGGGTCGGTGTACCCGATCTCCTTCACCGCTCGCCGGACGATCTGTTCGTGATCCAGCGTCGCATTGGTCGTGATCTCGCCGGCGACCACGACGGTGTCGCTCTTGCACAGCGTCTCGCAGGCCACGCGGCTCCCGCGATCCTGCTCGAGGCACGCGTCGAGAATGGAGTCCGAGATGTAATCGCAGACCTTGTCGGGGTGCCCTTCGGACACCGATTCAGACGTAAACGTGAAGCGCGACATGATGCTCCTTACAACAAAAAAGCCCGCAGTGTCGCGGGCCATGTTCGCGACTTAGATAGATTCACGCCGAACGTGCCCGGCGTCGCGGCCCATCAAGTCGATGAAATCACCGCGGGATCAAACAGGTCAGTATAGATCGCCCGTTGGGCCGATCCAAGTGCGCGCGCGAAACAGGGCAAAAGCATGCGAACGCGGTTCGCTCAGCGGTGCGCGTTGATGTAGTCGGTGACGAACGCGGTCAGCGGCGCGCTGTTCAGGCCGATCGCCGTGGCTTCCTCTTTGGCCCGATCGATGGACCACTTGTCCTGCAGCACCCGTTTGATCATCCACATGCCACCGACACGGTTGGCCGATCCGCAGTGGATGAAGACGGGCTGATTGCGCTTGTCCGCGACAGCGGCGAGGAAGCGATCCACGACCGTGGAATCCGGCGCCGCCACGTTGAAAGGCAGATAGATGTACTTGAGGCCGGCCGCCTCCGACGCAGCCCGCTCCTGTTCCACGTTTGCGCCCTCTTCAGACGCGAGCCGGAAGTTGATCACCGAGACATAGCCGTCTTTCTTGAGTCCCGACAGGGCGGCGATGTCCACCTGCCCTCCACAAGCCACGGTGGCGTCCACGCGGGAAAAGTTCTTGATGCCTGCGCGGTCGCTCTTCTGCACCTGGGCGGATGCCACCACGGATCCCAGCAGGCCGACCGCAATCATCGTCATGATTCGAACCACCATGCCGCCTCCTTACCCGCCGAGCAACGGAACGCGGGTTGTCCGCCGATCGTACATGAAAACGGGCCGGCGGAACGCCGACCCGTGAAGGCGCCGGGTGGCGGAATCTTACTGGTCCACCGTGACCGTGGAAGGCCTGGTCAGACGAACCGTCACCGGCGTGCCGGCAGGGAGCGTGGCCGGGTTGCGTCCGCCGGCCATGACCGCCGCTGTCCCGGCACCGCCGCCGATTGACCCGCCGAGGGCCGCACCCTTCGCCCCGCCAAGAATGCCTCCGAGAATCGCCCCGCCAATGCTGCCTCCGCCAATCTTGGCCGCGCTGCCGCCGGTGGGACTCTCGCCTTCGCGATAGATGGTGTCGGTATCGAGCGGCACGCGCGTACCGTCAGGCAGCGTCACCGACGTGAAGCGCACTCCGAGCCGTGCTCGCTCTCGCACCTTGCCGCCGCGTTCGACCAGCGTGACTTCTCCCTGTGCCTTGGCGCCAACCGGAATCGCCACGCGGTCGCCGACGCGGACGTCGCGCGTGACATGCGCAACGACCGGATCCTCAACCCGAGCCTGCTCGCTGCTGAGCGACGTCTCGATTTGCAGCCCGATCACCGAGTTCGCCGAGACAACCAGGTCTATCAATTGCGGTGCATCGTTTGCCGGTGAGCCGGTGGACGCGGTGTCGGTCTGACGGGCGGGCTCCGCCGCGAGTGCCGGGCGCGATTCTTCCACTATCGGAGCAGCTGCAGGAGTTGCCGGCGCCGCGGCAGCAGGCGGATCCGTTCGCGCGGGGGCAACCGGACGAGCCGTAACGGTGCGAGTGGGCGACGGCTCGGATGATCGGACAGGACGCGCCGTCTGGAACCCCGGCGCCTCCGGATCTGATTTCTCGCTGGTGGTCCCGGAGCTCACGCCAGGCTCAGAGCCCGCAGAATCGATACCCGCGGCAACAGTCGTACTTGTGGTGGCCGCCGGAGTGTCCTTGTCGGCCGCCGCCGGAGCGGCTACTCGAGTGGCGACATATGCACCGCCGGCACCCACGGCGACGCACGTCGCGGCGATCAGAACCGCACCGACCTTGTTGAGTTCCATGACCATCAGACTCCTTCAGTCGTGCGTCCGTTCCCGCATCGGGGCTGCCTGCTCCGGCGCGCCTGCGAGGATCGTGCGCGCGCAGCCGCCTCTCCGGTATTCATCGGTGCGAACCGTTCCACGGGGCCACTGAGCAAGGGCCGTGCCCAGCGGGGATCGCCGGAATAGTAGATGGAATCACACCGGGAAGCCCCGGATGTCTCCTGGTTCGGACCGGATTCGCAGCACGAACTGGCGCCTGCAGGGGACCCCGCGCATGGCGTCTCCAGTCGGCGCGCACGTTACTGAGAGATGGCGCAATGCGGTCCGTGTCACCCGACAAATTTGTAGCCGATGCCATGGACGGTATGGATGAACTGTGGATGACGAGGGTTGTCTTCCAGTTTCTGCCGAAGCCAGGCAACGTGGACATCCACGGTCCGCGTCGATGGCATCGCGTTGTAACCCCACACCTCGTTGAGCAGTTCGTCCCGGGTGAGCGCGGCGCCCCGATGCTCGACGAAGTATTTCAGGAGCTTGAATTCGCGCGCCGACAGCTCGATGCGCGTCCCAGCCTTGACGATCTCCGCCCGCCGGAAATCGATCGAGACGTCGCCGAAGCGGTCGGTGTCGGCGCTCTGGCCTGGAGGGCTGCGGCGCAAGAGCGCCTCTATGCGCGCCAGCAACTCCGCCATGTCGAACGGCTTCACCAGATAGTCGTCCGCACCGAGCTTCAGGCCGACGACGCGATCCACGATCTGACCCCGCGCGGTCAGCATCAGGATGGGGGTCGCGATTCCGCGCTGCCGCACCTCGCGACACAGGTCGAAGCCGCTCCCGCCAGGCAGCATGACGTCCATCAGAATCGCGTCGAAGGCGGCCGACGTCGCCATCGTGGAGGCCATCGCGTACGTCGTCGCGCTCTCAACCTCGTAGCCGTCGGCGATCAGGCGATCGGTGAGCGTCATGATCAACCCCGGCTCGTCCTCGATGAGCAGGAGGCGTCGCGGCGCCGTCACGATCAGGAATGCGCCGCCGCCCCGATCGGGGACACGCCGGCTGAGAGCACGCTCGCCATCCTCGGATCGGCGACGGGCAGTGCGATGGTGAACGCGCTTCCGGCGCCCGCATGCGTCGCAACGGTGACTGCGCCGCCGTGGGCCGCCACGATGCGCTGGACGATGGAGAGCCCGAGTCCATTTCCCTGAACCTGACGTGCGACGGCATCCGCGCCGCGATAGAACGGATCGAAGATGTGCGGGAGGTCCGCGGTCGGGATGCCCGCGCCGTGGTCCTCAACCGTGATCCGCACCTCGGGCCGTCGACCGTCACCGGCGCGAGCGGCGCGAATGCCAACCCAGCGGTCGTCCCCTCCGTACTTGACCGCATTCGCGATGAGATTCTGGAGCGCGGAGCGCAGAGCAGCCGCATCGCCCAGCACGGGCGGAAGGTCCGCTTCGACCGTGCGTTCGATGCGTACGCCCGCCGGTGCGACCAACGGCATCGCCGCGTCCACGGCAGACTCGATGATGTCAGCCGGCGAGAGGGGCGCGCGCGTCGCCATGGCGGCCCCCGACTCGAGCCCGGAATACTGAAGCACGTGCTCGACCATTTCACCGAGGCGCAGCGCCTCGGCGCCGATTGCCTCACCGTACCGCCGCACTTTCTCGGGACTGCCAATCACACCCTGCGACAGGTTCTGGGAGGCCGATCGGATCACGGCAATCGGCGTCCGCAACTCGTGCGAGATCCCCGCGACGAATTCCATTTGCTGCCGAGCCAGCCGCTGCGCGCGTCGGGATGACAGCGCCAGCATGCCCACGCTCACCGAGAGCAGCAGCAGAATGCCGAAGCTGATGCCGAGATTGCGGAACCGCGTCCGAGCCACCGCGGCCTCCAGAGAGCCGCTCTGGTGACGCGCCAGCAGCATCCAGCGGCCTGCGTCGCGATCGAATCGTCCTCCGCGGACTCCGGATTCCGCGGCGAGCTGGCTGCCGGGGGTGACGACACCGCGTGCGGCCCCGTCGGCACGCCCGCGCAGCATGCTCACCACCAGGCGGCGGTTGTCTCCGCGCCCGCTGGCGCGATTGAAGTAGACGAAGTCGCCGCGAATGCCGAACAGCGGTTCTGATGTGTCCGCCCTGGCGGAGTCCACCGGCGCTCCGGGGTCAGACGCATAGATCAGCGTCGCGGGTGAGCCCGTACTCACGACGGCGACGCGGTATCCGTCGGAGCTGCTCAGCATGAAGTAGCGCTGCGCGAGCTCCGGAAGCAGCTGCGACCGGATGTAATCGAGGTCGAGCTGGATGATGCTGAATCCGAAGACCGGGGCTGGGATGTCCGCGATGCGAGCGGCGTGAGCGCGCGAGACAGCGGGAGGCGCCGGAGGCAGAAGCCTGAGCGGCGCCACGATCAGGGAGTCGTCGGTGGCGGCAGGCACACGTCGATCGAGCGACTGACCTTCTGTGAATCGCTTCAGCTCCTGATCGAACGACGCCCGCAGCGGTTCGAGCAGGGGAGTCCAGTCTATTGGTTCCAGGACGTGGGCCGCCGGGTGCCAACGTCGGAGGCGCAGCGCCGAGCCGTTGGCGTCCACGAGAAACACGTTGGCGACGATCTGCGGGTGGGCCGCCGAGGTCAACCACGCATCGTATCGATCCGTGAACCGGTCCGAGAACCCGTCGCGGGCCGTGGTGCCACCGAGCTGGAGGCTGACGAAGGCGCGCGCGATCTCACCGTCAAGCGATTCCCGAAACTGCAGTGCCGCATTCTCGAGATGCGACTGCATGCGTTCGCGCTCGGCTGCACTCACCTGGCCGACCCATCGGTATTGCAGAACCGCGAGGGTCGGCAGCAGGATCAGCAGCGCCGTCGTCAGCAGGGTCAGCGCGGGGGGATGCGTGCGCCGCACGGCCGGAGTGTAGCATGGAGAAAATGCCGTAACATGCTGACTGAACAGGGTTTTACATTCTTAACAAAGTCTTTGCTCACGCTTAACGACCGTGCTTTTTCGGGGAGAGAATAATGGCCGCCGTGAGAACGCTTCACTTCGCCGCAGGCGCGTTTGCCGCTCTCCTTCTCGCCTCGTCGCCGGTGAGCATCGACGCGCAGGATGGATCGTCGAAGGAAAGGAGTTCCGCGGGCGATCCTGTGAAGGTGCTCTCCGCGGCACGCGCGGCGCTCGGTGGTGAGGACAAGCTGCGCCTCGTGAAGACGCTCCAGGTCAAGGGCGGTTTCCGCCGCACGATCGGCAGCAATCAACTCGAAGGCGACATCGAAGTGCTCGTTGCGTTGCCGGACAAGATGAAGCGCATCGAGGACATGAGCCTTCCCGGTGGTGGGCCGGCGCAGGTGGTGACGCAGGCGCTGAACGGATCGGACGCATGGGACGACGCCAGTGGAGGAGCCGGCGGCTTCTTCATCGGGCCGGGTGGTGGTGGCGGCAGACGAGGTGGATTTGGAGGAGGCGGGTTCGGAGGCGGCGGAGGTCGCCGTTCGGATGGTGGCCAGGGTGGGCCCGCCGATCAGGCTGCAGGGCGCGGCGCAGCTGACCCGGAGCGATTCCGGGAGATCCGGCTTCGACAGCGTCAGGAGGATTTGTCCCGGCTCGTGTTGGCCTGGCTCCTCACCACCGACGCGCCCGTGAAGTGGGTCGGCAAGGCGGAATCTCCGGATGGCTCGGCGGACGTTCTCGAGATTTCGCCCGCCGATCGACCTGCCACGCGGCTGTTTCTCGATGCGACGACGCATCTGCCGTTGATGCTGACGTGGCAGGGTGTCGCGCCTCAGTTCTTCATCCGCGGTGGCCCGCGCGGCAGCGGTCCGGGTGCACCAGATCAGGCGGCCCAGCCGTCCGGGCCAGGCGACCAGCCGGCGGCGCAGGCCGGGCCGGACCAGTCCCAAGGCGCGCGGCGCGGGAGGCCGCCGGTGCAGGCCACCTTGCGCATGACGCTTGCCGATTACCAGGCGGAGGGTGGTATCAAACTCCCCCGCACGATCACGCGCGGCATCAACGGGCAAACGAACGAAGAATGGACCGGTCTCCGCTACAAGGTGAACCCGTCGTTCAAGCCGAACGCCTTCGAGCAGAAGAAATGAGACTGCCGCTCTTCGCGGCGGCGCTGCTCTTCAGCGCGAGCCTGGCGTTGGGCCAGACGGTGCCAGCACCGCAGGACACGCAGCTTCGCGTCGTCGTCGTCGATCAACAGGGCGCGGGGATTCCCGCTGCCGTGGTGCGTGTGACGCCGTCTGACGAAAGCGTGCCGGTGGAGCAGGCTGCCGACGAGCGTGGCGTGGCCACCTTGCCCGCATTGGCGCCGGGACTCGTGCACCTGCACGTCGAGTCGCAGGGCTTTGCAAGCTTCGACGGCAACCTGACCCTGAGGCGTGGAGGCAACACACAGACGGTGACCCTGGCGATTGCCGGTCTTCAGGAGCAGGTTCTGGTGTCCGACACGGCCATCGACGATCGCCGCGGCAATTCCTTGACCACGACGCTCGAGCAGGACGAGATCGATCAGCTTTCGGACGACCCCGACGAGCTGCAGGCCCAGCTCGAGGAAATGACCGGCGGGGCCGGGGCCGTGTTTCAGGTCGACGGCTTCCGCGGAGGCCGGTTGCCGCCGCGCGATCAGATTCGGCAGATTCGCTTCAGGATGAACTCGTTCTCGGCCGACAACCACGACGCCGGTCGCGTGCAGGTCGAAATCATCACGAAGCCCGGCCTGACGGCATGGAACGGCAACGCCAATACCGGGTGGCGTACCGGTGCCCTCGACGCGCGCAACGCCTTTTCGCCCACACGCACGCCCGAGCAGTTTCGCCGTTTCAACACCGGACTGCGTGGCCCGCTCATCAAGAACCGCACGTCTCTCCGCATCAATGTCGACGGCAATCGGTCGTTCGACTCCGGCACCATCGTCGCCCAGCTTCCCGACGGTCGCGTCGCCGACCTCGTGCGCCGGCCGATCGACCAGACGAATGTGACGGTGGGCATCGAGCACGGCATCAACAAGTTCCAGACGCTCCGCGTCGAGTTTCGGAGGAGCGACGCGGAGAATCGGAATCTCGGCGTCGGCGATTTCAACCTCGCCGAACGTGCCTTCACGCGCACCCATGGAGAGGATCAGGTCCGGGCGGCGCTCCAGAGCATCATCGGGAAGTCGCTCAACCAGTTTCGCGTGCAGTTCAACCACAGCGACACGAATCAGCAGTCAATCACCAGCACGCCGTCCATTATCGTCATCGACGCGTTCAGCATGGGCGGATCCGGCGTGGCGAACCAGACCTCGAACCGCGCATGGGATATCTCCGACGACTTTGACTTCACGCTCAAGAAGCACGCGATGCGCGCCGGCATGCGGCTCGAAGCCGGTGCGTACCAGGGGGCGGACGCTCGCAACGGCAACGGCACGTTTACCTTCGGCAGCCTCGACGCCTATCTGTCGCACCTGCCGACAACCTTCACTCAACGCACAGGCCAGCTCGAGACGGCCTTTTCGCAGTATCAGCTCGGAATGTACTGGCAGGACGACATCCGCGTGAACCGCCACTTGTCTCTGAGCGTCGGGGCACGGCAGGAAATGCAGTCGCACCTCGACGGCATGCTGAACCTGATGCCGCGCGTCGGCTACACGTGGAGTCCCGCAGGGTGGAAGACCACGTTTCGCGGGGGGTATGGCATCTTCCACGACTGGTACGATTCAGGGCTCTACGATCAGACGCTGCGAGTCAACGGGATCGATCAGCGCGACCTGCTGATCCTGAATCCCGGGTATCCGGATCCGCTCGCGGGCAGCACGGCGGTGGTTCTGCCGGGAGGCCGTGTTCAGGCCGACCCCAATCTCCGGATGCCGTACTTCCATCAGGCATCGATTGGTGCCGAGCGCCCGCTCACGAAGACCTTCTCCGTGCAGGCGTCGATGGCGATCCAGCGCGGGCGCCACCAGCTCAGATCCGTGAACGTCAACGCACCCGACGCGGCCGGCATGCGTCCGCAGCCAGCCGTCGGCACGATCACGCAGATCGAGTCGACAGGACGTTCTACGCTCGACCGCTTCACGGTCGGCGCCAACTATCGCTGGCCGAAATACCGTGTGTTCTTCAATTCGAATTACACCTTGGCGACCACGAAGAACGACACTGACAATCCGCTCTCCCTGCCTTCCAGCAGCCTCAACCCCGATGCGGACTGGGGGCCGTCGAGTCAGGACGTCCGCCACCGTCTCTTCACGATGGTGAACGTTCCACTGCCCTTTGCGATGCGCGCCAGCGTCAACGCGGCGGCGTCATCTGCGGCGCCATATACGATTACGACCGGGCGCGATGACAACGCCGACGGTGTCACCAACGATCGTCCCGCAGGTGTGGGCCGGAACAGCGCGCGCGGCGCGGCGCGCTTCGAGATGAGCCTGCGGTTGACACGGGGGGTCGGGTTCGGCGCAACCGCCGGTGGTCCGCAGAATCAGGCATCGGGCCCTGGCGGCGGGGGGCCACCGCCAGGAGGAGGTCCGGTCGTGGTGCAGGGACCTGCCGGAGGCGGACCTGGTCCGGGTCCGGGCGACGGTGGAGGTGGGCGGTTCTTCGGCATCGGCGTACCTCCGGTCAACAAGCGCTTCAACGTCGAGTTCTATGTTCAGGCGTACAACCTGCTGAACCGGACAAACGACCAGAACTTCAGCGGAAACCTGCTGTCGCCGTTCTTCGGCAACGCCACTTCCGCCAGCCAGGCACGACGTATCGAGGTCGGCATGCAGTTCCGCTTCTGAGGAATCCGTTCGGTTTCACCCCCCCACCCGCCACCATCCACCACCCAGTAAGATCGCGGTGTGAAGATCGTCGTCGTGGGCGCAGGCGTGATTGGCTGCGCCGTTGCGTACGCGCTGGCGAGCCGAGGAGCCGGGGTGCATGTCATCGACATGCGAGGGGTGGGCCTCGGTGCGACTCGTGCATCGGCCGGCATCCTCGCGCCCCGCATCGAGGGACACTTCGAGCCGCTTTTAACCCTCGGCGTCAGGAGTCTGGGACTCTACGACGAGTTCGTCGCGCGCGTGTCCGCCGACGCCGCGCTGCCTGTGGAGTACCGGCGCACCGGCACGCTGCAGATTGCGCGAAACGACGATGAGGCCGCGTCGCTGCGCGCATCCGCCGACAGGCTCGCCGCGGCGGGGGTAAAACACATCCTGGCCGGCCCGGATGACGTGCGGACGCTCGAGCCGGCGTTGCGCAGTGCGGCCGGCGGCCTGCTCGTCCACGAGCATGGGTACGTCGGCGTCGCTTCTCTCGTGACGGCACTGCAGGCGGCCGGCGCCACGCACGGCGTGACGTGGTCGCGCGAGACCGTCGTGCGGATCGAGCCAGAGGGCGGCGGGGTGCAGTTGACGATTGGTGATCCGTGGCCGGGCACGCGTGTGAACGCCGATGCGGTCATAGATTGCGCGGGCAGTTGGTCCGGGCAACTGGACGTGTCGTCTCCTGCGCCTCCGGTCCGCCCCATCCGCGGCCAGCTCATCCACCTGCGCTTCGCCCGCCCGCCCGTCTCCCACGTCATCTGGGGCGACGACTGCTACCTGGTTCCCTGGAGCGACGGGTCGCTTCTCGTCGGAGCGACCGTGGAGGACGTCGGGTTCGATGAGTCGGCGACCGTCGAGAACACGCGGAGCCTGATGGATGCCGCGCGGGAGCTGCTGCCGTCTGTCGAGGAGGCGACGGTTGCCGACGTGCGCGTCGGCCTGAGGCCAGCGACGGTCGACGAGTTGCCTCTCATCGGCGCCTCGCCGACAATGCCGGGTGGGTATCACGCGACGGGCCACTATCGCAGCGGTGTGCTGCTCGCGCCGCTGACTGCGCGGCTGCTCGCCGATCTGATCATCGATCATCATCGGGGGGCCGCGCTCGACTTCGTGCGTCCGGAGCGGTTTCTGGAGAACCGGAAGTCATGACCCTGCTGTCGAAGACGGAGATCGAAACGCAGCTCTCCACGCTCGAGGGCTGGACGCTCGAAGGCGACGCGCTTCACAAGCAGTTCACCTTTGCGGGATTTCCGGAGGCTGTCGCGTTCATCGCCCGCCTTGTCCCGGACGCCGAAGCCGCCGATCACCATCCGGACATCACCATCAACTACCGGCGCGTGACGCTGTCGTGGTCCACGCATAGCGAAGGCGGTGTCACGATCAAGGACATCGACGGCGCGCGGATGGCCGATCGGCGCTCCCGCGAGCCCCGGTGAGACTCAAGAAGCTCTATTCGTCGCGGGAGGTCGCCCGGATGACCGGCCTGACCGCTCGTCAACTGGAGTGGTGGGACACGCGCCGGCTGTTCCGTCCGGCGGTCGCGTCGCATCGTACCGATGCGGGAGGGTTCACCGAACGTCGCTACTCTCCGCTGGACGTGCTGGAGCTGCAGGTCCTCGCCGATCTCCGGCGCAGGGGCTTTTCGATTCCCCGCCTCCGCCGGCTGCTGGATGCTCTCCGGGACGTGTTCGCCATCCGGCTGTACGAAGCCATTGGCGAAGGGGGTCCGATGACGATGTACATCAGCGGCGAACGGCTGTACGTACGCATGGCCGACGGCCTGCTGTTCGACCTCGATGACCCCACGCAGCCGATGTTGATGGAGGGGGACCTCCAGATGAAGCCTCTGGTGGCCCGGGAGCGCAAACGCCGCACTACCGGATCGGAAACACTTTCTCGAGGTCGTCGGCCGGCCGCGCGATAACGTGGACGCCGACGAGCTCGCCGACGCGCCGGGCGGCTGCCGCGCCCGCGTCGGTGGCCGCCTTCACAGAGCCGACGTCTCCGCGGATCAGGGCGGTGACCAACCCCGCATCCACCTTCTGCCAGCTGACGAGAACGACGTTGGCGGTCTTGAGCATGGCATCGGCCGCTTCGATCATGCCGACGAGCCCCCGCGTCTCGATCATGCCGAGCGCGTCGCCGATCTCTGATTTGTCGCTCGCCGGATCATTCTTGGCCATCGGGACTATGAGGATACCGGCGGGACCGGGAAATGCAAAATGCTAAATGCACCATCCGCAATGCAAGATGCAAACGCGAAATGCGAGCCACAGACGCAGGATCCGTGCTGCGCCTCGCACGCACGCGCGTGGCCTCTCGAGCTTGCGCGCGTCGCGGATGGCCCAGGTTGTGTCCGGGCGAGCGGTCGTTACCAGTGCTCGCGCGCTCGCAGGGCCGTGATATGCGCGACATGGTGTCGCGAGTGCCACGCGTACAGCTGGAGGTGGCGGTCGAGCGTCAGTGCGCCCAGTTCGGGATGCATGAGGGTCCTGGAGAAGGCTGAAGGCTCCATGGATCGCCACACCGCCGTCCAACGCGCATGCAGTGCGTCGATCAGGTCGAGCGACACGTCGATGGGCAGACGCGCATCGGCGAGCATCGCCCACGCATTCTGGTCGTACGGCTTGATCGTCGGCGAGTTCTCGGTCAATCCCAGCTTCAGACGGATGAATGCATTCATGTGGCTGTCGGCCACGTGATGCACGAGCTGACGGACGGTCCAGCCGCCTGGCCTGTACGGCGTGTCAATCTGCGCGGATGTCAGGTGATCGAGCGCGGCTCCGATGTGTGCCGGGAGCCGGGCGATGGTATCGATGGCGCTCGCGCGCATGCCGTCTGCAATCGGGGCCGTGATGTCGAACCGCCCCAACGGATAGCTGAGCGCGTCGGTCACGTGCCGTTACCGCTGCACGAGCTTCAGGTCCAACGCTTTCGATTCGCCGTCCATGAGGCTGAACTTCATCGCACGCGACTTCATCTGTTCGAGGAACTGCGGATCCGACGCTTCTCCGTCTTCGACGTAATCGACCGCGATCGCGAGGTATCGGGGGTCCTGCGGAAGCGCGCGAATGCGAAACTGCCCCTGCTGATCGGATCGGCCGGACCGGACGTACCGCGACGGGTACGCCCACTTCGCTGGATCGTCCGGGAAGATCACGACCGTGTAGTCGCGCGTCGGCTGGTCCTTCAGCGTCACCTTGCCGTTCACCTCGCTGACGTGATCGGTGACCAGGATTTGCACGCCGCTGACCTCTTCGGACCCTTTGAATTCGATCGGTGTGTCGGTGACGTCGGTTCCGTTGAGCAGCACGGCTTTGAGGGCCCATGTCTGCGGCAGTCCGTTGACGCGAATGAGACGCGCGCCCATGAGGCCTGTCAGCCGGAATGTGCCATCGGCTTCCACACGCGATGGCCGGGACGCTGCCGCGGGTCCCGGCTCGAAGCGGAGAGGCTGTGACGCAATCTGGAGATTGTCGGTCCTGAGCTCCCCCGAGCTCCCCTCGGCTGTGGCGATGCGTCCGGTGAGCGTGCCCCCTTTGGTCGTCAGCATCGTGATCCCCGTGAGGTCGTCGGTGCCAACCACGATCGGCGTGGACGCGAGCTCGAAATCCGGCGCGCCGCCATTGCCGCCGCCGAACCCTCCGAACCCTCCCCGTCCCGGGCCGCCAAATCCAGAGACGGCGGTCATCGTGTACGACCCGGGAGACACGTTCGGTACGCTGAAGCTCCCGTCCTGGCGCGTGCGCGCGGCGGTGGCGAGCATGTTGAACGCCGACCCGTCAGAGCCTCCGGAGATCGTCACGAGCGCGTTGGCGAGCGGGAGTCCGCCAGAGCCGATCACCAGCCCGGATACCCGCACCGTCTTGACCGGGAGCAGCGCGAAATTGATGCTGCCCTGTTCCTGCCCCAATGCGAGCGTGAGGCGCTGGGCTTCCGCAACGTTGCCGGTTCCGGGATAGTAGGTGGGTGCGTACGCGATGCCGTCGGCGTTGTCTCCGACGGGACCAGTGCGCAGCGTCGCGCTGACGATGTACTCGCCGGGTGAGAGCCCATAGAGACGAAATGCGCCGGTGTCGTCACTCTGATCGCCGGCGCCACTCGGCGTGGCGCGCCGCGTGCCCTGGACCATCTGGAAGCGCAAGACCTGCACTCGCGCCCCCGCGACCGGATCGCCGAACTCGTCGAGCACGTGTCCGGTGATCGCGGACCCGCGCGGGAGCGCGAAGTCGGCATGATCGAACGCCTGCCCGTCGTTCAGCTCAATCGGCCGCCCGGTCTCGAACGGGCGGTTCTGACCGAACTGAAGAGAGACGAATCCCGCTTTCGAGGCGGTCAAGGTCCAGCGGCCAGCGGGGAGGTCCTTCAGCTCGAACTTTCCCTGGGCGTCCGTGCTCACCAGCCTGGCGGCACGCAGCTCGTTGGCGAGTGCCCGGACCTGCGCGCGCCTGACCGGCGACCCGCTGTCGGACGTCAGGATGCGGCCCCGGATTGACGCCGTCCCCGTCGGCTGACTGGCGTTGTCGCGGGGAGGACCGCCGAAACGTCCACCCGGTCCCTGGACGCGGCCGCCCTGGAAGGCGCCGCCGGGCAAGCCCTGGTCGAAGACATCCCCAGGCACCTGCGCGGTCGCCGCGAGCGTGAGCGCGCACACGGCCGCGAAGATGGCTGCGACGACGCCGGCACTGGAGTGGCGGTGCATATGCAGATTATGACGCCACGCCCCGAGGACGGGTTGTTAAGAGATTGAAAACCGGGCGATGGTCAGGCGGGGCCGACATCCAGGCCCACCGCGCGCATCAGGGCGATGGCGTTGCTCCGCGTGACCGGGCCCGGTTTCATCCGGTAGTCGAAATGCATCTCGCCCGCTTCGAACCGGTCGTCGAAGTGCACGTTGACGGCCCTCGCGCCGAGGTCATCCGCCACGGCCGTCAGCGCCAGATCGTGAGTAGTGACCAGCCCGATTGCACCCCGGTCGAGCAGCATGCGCAGAACGCCCGCCGCTCCAACGAGCCGATCGTGGGAGTTCGTCCCGTGAAACAGCTCGTCGAGCAGGAAGAGCAGCGGCGGCGGCGTCAACGCCAGCGTGGCGAGGTCGCGGACTCGTGAAATCTCGGCGTAGAAGCGCGAACGCCCTTCCTGCAGTGAATCCTGAATCCGCAGCGTGGCGCCAATCGTCAGTGGCGTCAGGCGGAGCGACAACGCACGCACCGGTGCGCCGGCCAGCGCCAGCACCGCATTGATGCCGATCGTCCGGAGCAGCGTGCTCTTGCCCGACATGTTCGAGCCGCTGACCAGCAGGAGCCGCGCGGGCGGCACGAGGGCGACGTCGTTGCGAACCATGCGCGTCTGCGCCAACAGCGGATGCCCCAGGCCGCGGCCGTCGAAGACAGCCCCTCCCGACACGTCGAGAATCTCAGGGAACGGATCGCCGGGATGCTCGTAGCGATAGGCCGCGATGGACGCGAGCGCCTCGAATTCGCCGACCGAATCGAGCCAGACGCGCACGTCCGCGCCATATCGCTTCCGCCAGGCCTCCATGGCGCACGCGAGGTGGACGTCCCAGAGGAGAGGAGCCGCGACGATGGCGAAGATCAGGTTGTGCTGCCAGTCGTGCATCTCGACGAGCCGGTGCAGCGACCGGATCGCGCGCGACGGAGCGGCGCCGGCCGCGTCGAGCCGCTGTCGCAAGTGCAGGAGCTGGCGTGCCGTGAAAGCTTCGTCTTCGAGGCGCGCGAGCACCTGGGAGAGGATGTCGAGATCGCGCGACCAGCCGCTTGCCGAATGCAGGACTGCCTGAATCCTCTCCCGGTTCGAAAAAAAGAGAAGAGCTTCCATCACGAGCGTCAGCACCAGAGGGGCGAGCCTGCCTGTCCGCGCCCAGAGCGCGATGGTCGCCACGGCTGTGACAGTCAGAGCCACGGCGCTTCCGCGCAGCCAGCGACGCCGCAGGAGGGACGCCCCCTCAGCCCATGCCACCAGGGCCTCGGCGTGGACGCCAGCGCGCACGGCCGTGCCCGCCAGGGACACCGCTTCACGAAGATCCAGACGCGGCGACAGGTCCTCGACTGCCGCGTGGCGGTCGCGGATGGTGTCCGGAGAGGCGGGGGTCGTCAGCCATGCAGCCAGCGTCGCTTCGCCGGTCCTGGTTCTGGCAAGGGACAGCAGTTCGAACAGCGAGCCCGGGCCGAAGAGATCGAGGTCCGTCGCATACGGGTGAGCGGGATCCGCGAATCGCTCTCCTTGCTCGCCGGTACCGATCCACCGATCCTCGATTCGCTTCAGTCCTCGCTCGTAGAACTCCGCGGCGCGTCGTGCCGCATCGCGCGCGTGTATGGTGCGGTCATGTCCGCGGACCAGCGCGAGGAACACGGCCAATGGCAGTCCGGCCCATGCCCACGCGATGACGGCCTTCAGGGCAAGCGTCGCGACGACGATCAGGGCGACAAAGGTCGCAAGCCTCAGGTGGGCGAAGCGAGCGTCCTTCGAGGAGAGGTCACGATGGGTCGCCTGCCGGAGATCGAGGCGGGTTCGATATTCCTCGTGCGGTCCTGGCACGCGTCATTGTCCCTCACCCGACGCTCGGTGCTGGCCCGGACCGATGCGGTTCTCAGGTTGCGTGGGTGCCTGGGGTGCACCACACCCGAGCACCGGCGCACCGGAGTGACCGGAACCTCTCAGGGAAGGAAGGCGGGTGCAGGGCGCTCGCGGAGCGGCGTATTGAGGAACCGGATGAGCGGGACGATCGCCCGGAACACGCGGAGCAATTCCGGATAGAAGCGTGGACTCAGCGCGAGCTCCGCCGGGCGGTCCAGGCCCGCCAGGAACTGCTTTCGCCGCAGGTAGTCGGCCGCCGGGTGCGTGCTCTGGTAGCCACGTGGCACCCTCGTGAGCTGTTCGCCGTCAAGCGCACCCACGGCGGAGGTGAATGCCTTCCCCGTGACGATCCGGTGCAACGTCCGATGGTCGGTGGCGATGCGCTCGCGGATCCGTCGCAGCGTCTGCGCTGGCGGCATATACAGCCCGCCTCCCATCCAGACGCCGGAGGGTTCGAGATGGAAATAGAGACCCGCTCCCTCGCTCTTGGGCAGCCGGCGGTCGGGAAAATGCGCGGCGACGTGAGTCTTCAGCGGCGACTTGTCCGCGCTGAATCGCGTGTCGCGGTAGATCCGGTACAACGACACGCGAGGATCGGACACCATCTCCGGCGCGAACGACGGAAGGTCCTCTGCAAGCCGTGCGAGGACCTCCACCATCGGTGCCCGCACGTGCTGCTCGTAGTCCGCTTTATGGGCGCGGAACCACTCTCGATCGTTGTTGCGCTTGAGCGCCCGCAGAAACGCGAGCGTCTTGCGCGTGAACGGCGACGTCACGGCCATCACCTGGTCTAACGGCGGGCCGCCATCTGCTCCTGTCGCTGCCGCGTCAGGTGCGGCACGCCGCCGAGCATCCGCAGGATCAGCATCAACTGGCCGCGATGATGCATTTCGTGCTCCTTCGTGCCCATCAGCATCTCGAAGCGGGTCTTCGTGGCGGGTGTGGCGCCTGGGAACTGCGTCACGATCTGCCCCAGGAAGTCGTCGTCGAGCGTCTCCAGCCACGAGGCGAACGTCTCTCCGCGGTCCTTCAACAGCGCAATGAGCTCCGCCTTGGATCGCGGCTTCTGTTCCTCGGCCGCCAGCTTGCCGACCAGCTCGGACACGTCGATGCCTTCGAACGACGTGCGCCGTTCCTTGTGGATGCCGGCGAACGCGTCGGAAAAGGCGATATGACTCAGCAGTTGGCGGATGGTGCGAGTACCCGGCGCGGGTGAGAAGTCCAGCTTCGACTCGGGAATCTCCTCCGCAATCGTGATCGTGTTCTGTCGCACCGTGCGGTGCGCTCTCGCGAGATCCCTCGCTCCGTATGGCAGCACGTCGTCTCCTCCTGGGTGGACCATGCATCATACCGTCGATCGACTTGCGTCGCTCGCGGCGTCGTGCGCTGCACGGACTGCCGTGCGAACCCGGGTAAGATGTGTCGCGGCGTGCACGCGCCGTAACCCGATCACAGAGAGAGACCTTGGCACGCAGGCCCCGACGATCCTCCCCGTCCTTGTTCGATGTTCCCGACACCGCGGACAGCTCGCCCGCAACAGCGCCGCCACCTGGCGGCACCACTGAGGGCGTCGCGCTCCATGAGGCCGCGCAGAGCCGGTACCTGAACTACGCGCTGTCGGTCATCACGTCACGTGCGCTGCCGGACGTCCGCGACGGGCTCAAACCAGTTCAGCGCCGCATCCTGTACGCGATGTGGCAGCAGAACCTGACCGCCGACACGAAGCATCGCAAGTGCGCGAAGGTTGTCGGCGACGTCATGGGCAGCTTCCACCCGCATGGCGATGTCGCGCTCTACGAGACGCTCGTGCGGATGGCGCAGCCGTTCTCTCTTCGCTACCCGCTCATCGACGGTTCGGGCAATTTCGGGTCCCTCGACGGGGACAGCGCCGCGGCGATGCGGTACACGGAGTGCCGCCTCGCCAGGATCTCGGATGAGATGCTGAGCGAGATCGACCAGCAGACCGTGCATTTCAGGCCCAACTACGACGGCACGAAGACCGAGCCCGTCGTGCTGCCCGCGCGGATTCCGAACCTGCTGATCAACGGCGCCACCGGCATCGCCGTCGGAATGGCGACGAACATCCCTCCGCACAATCTCGGCGAGATTGCCACGGCACTGCTCAAGCTCCTGGCGGACCCCGATCTGAGCAGCGTGCAGCTCTGCCGGTACGTGAAGGGGCCCGACTTCCCAACAGGGGCTCAGATTCTCAACTCGCCGGACGAGCTCAAGGAGATCTACAGAACCGGCGCTGGAACCGTGCGGCTGCGCGCCACCTGGGAAGAAGCGGCGGCGTCGCGCGCCGCCCGGGAGCTCGTCATCACGAGCATTCCGTACATGGTGAACAAGTCCGCGCTCGTGGAGCGAATCGCCGATGTGGTGCTCTCGCGCCGGCTCCCGCCGCTGCTCGACGTCAAGGACGTGTCCACCGACGACGTGCGGATCTCGCTCGAGATCAAGAAGGACGCGGACCCGAAGATGGTGATGGCGTATCTCTTCAAGCACACGCCGCTGCAGACCAACTTCATCGTCAACCTGACGTGCCTGATCCCGACCGAGAACGCGGAGGTCGGGCGGCCGGAGCGGCTCGATCTCAAGGCCATCCTCTGGCATTTCCTCCACTTCAGGCTCGAGGTCGTCACGCTCCGCCTGGAGCACGAGCTCGACACCCTCCGCGCACGAATGCACGTCCTGGAGGGATTCGAAAAGGTCTTCGACGCCCTCGACGAGATCATCAGGATCATCCGCAAGAGTGACGGCAAGGCCGACTCCGCCGCCACGATCCAGAAGCGGTTCGAGCTCGACGCCGAGCAGACGGACGCGATTCTCGAGCTGAAGCTCTATCGGCTCGCCAGGCTCGAAATTCTCGTGATCCAGAAAGAGCTGGCGGACAAACGTGCGCGGGCACGCCAGATCGGGCGCCTGCTGAAGGACGAAGAGGCGCGCTGGACGGTGGTGCGCGACGAGATCGGCGAGGTCCAGAAAGCCTACGGCGGCAAGGCGGACGCGCGGCGCACGATCATCGAGGCGGTCGAGGAGGTCGAGTTCTCCGAGGATGATTTCATCGTCGAGGAGGACAACGTCGTCATCGTGTCACGCGACGGCTGGCTCAAGCGTCAGAAGGAGGTCCGCGACCTCTCGACGACGCGGCTGCGGGAAGGCGATTCGGTGCTGGCACTGCTGCAAGGCAGCACGCGCGCCACCGCGGTGTTCTTCACGAATTTCGGCGTGGCGTACTCCGCCCGTTTCGTGGACGTGCCGGCGTCTACCGGCTACGGCGAGCCGATCCAGAAGCTCTTCAAGCTGAAGGACGGAGAGCGGGTGATCGCGGCGCTCAGCCTGGACCCGCGAATCGCCGGCAACATCGCGGCGCGCAAGGAAGGGGAGGCGCCCCCGGTGCACGCGATCGCGGTCACCAGCGACGGCTACAGCCTCCGCTTCAGCCTCGAGCCATTCGTCGAGCCGAGCACCCGCAACGGCCGCAGGTTTGCGCGGCCGTCCGAGAACGTCGAGGTGGTCGGCGTGGTCAAGATCACCGGCGAAGAGATCGTCATTGCGGCCACGCGGGAGGCTCGAGCGATCCTGTGCCGCGCCGACGAGGTGAACTACCTGTCGGGGCCAGGCAAGGGTGTCATCCTGATCAAGCTGTCCGGAGGCAGCGACCGCGTGCTCGGGTTCATTGCGTCGACCGGCGACCGTGACCTGATGCGCGTCGAGACGAGCAGGGGCGCCGAGCAGACGATCAGCACGACCAAATACGAGGTCACGGGCCGCGGCGGCAAGGGACGGGAGCTGCTGCAGCGCGGCCAGTTCGTCCGGATCATTCCACCGGACGTTGAAACGCCCCCTGCCGGGTAGCGACGTCCGCGCCGGGGTTTCGCATGGGCCGGCATCCCTTCTGACGTATACTCAATCGTCCTCGCGCGCCGGGCCGGGAAGGTCCGTCGTGACGTTCGAATGCATCGAACCGCGAGTCGAGAATATCCCTCCTGGTGGACTGTTCGGACTCATTGAATACCAGACGTAACCGGCCTTCGAGCGCCATTTCTCCCGCAGCCAGAGCGGAGCGGCCGCTGCCTGCCCGACGCGGACAACCCACTGAAATTCTGCAGGCCGGTCTCCGCATCCGGCCGTCAACACACCACGAATGATCACAGACACACACAGCACCCGCATCGCCGTCTTCATCGACTTCGACAACGTCGAGATTGGCGTCAAGAACACCATCGGCGGCCAGTTCGACGTCGGCCTCGTCCTCGATGCGATCAAGGAGCGCGGCGAGATCGTCACGAAGATCGCGTACAGCGACTGGAAGCGCGCCGGTGATTACAGCCGTCATCTGACTCAGCACGCCATCAGGATGGTCCAGCGCAACATGACCCCGGGAGGCGACAAGAACGGGGCGGACATCACGATGGCGCTCGACGCCCTCGAGATGGCCTTCACTCACAACCACATCAACGCCTTCGTCATCGTCGGCGGAGACAGCGACTTCATCTCCCTGGTCGAGAAGCTCAAGCAGTACGGCCGCAAGGTCATCGTCGTCGGCGGGCGCCAGTTCACCAGCGCGACGATGCAGCAGAACTGCCATGAGTTCATTGCGTACGAGAACCTGGTTCCCGCACCGGCGCGGTCCAGGGCCGAGGGGTCCCGTGGTGTTCGGGCGGCCGATCGCGGCCGACCCGCGGGAACGAGCGAGGTCGCGAAAGTGCTGCCGCTGATCATGCGCGCGTTGAAGGTGCTGTCCGAGCGCGAGGTCGCGCCGCAACTCGGCCTGCTCAAGAGCACGCTGCTGCAGCTCGATTCGACGTTCTCGGAGCGCGAATACGGTGCGGGCAGCTTCCGCGATTTCATGGAAAAGGTCGCGCGCACCGGTGCGGTCACGCTGAAGAACGCCGGGCGCAGCATGCTCGTGGAAGCGACAGAGAGTGGCGGCGCCGAGGAGGTCCCGGAGGCGCCGCCGCAGAAGCCGGTGGAGCAGGCGGCTCAGGACGTCCCCGAGACGATCGTGCCGGCGGGAGAGGCCGCGGTAGAGGCCGAGGATGAGGAAACGCTTCCGCCCTCGCCGATGACAATCCAGGACGGCATCCGGGCGGTACAACAAGGCCTGTCGGGCGTTGTTCGGTGGCCGCTCTACGTGCGGCAGGCCAAGCAGGTCCTTCGCAACACGATTCAGGGATTCGACGAGCGGAACTACGGATTCGCGTCCGTGGTCGATCTGCTCCGGGCCGCAGGCAAGGAAGGCGTGCTGCGGATCGAGCGCGACAGGCAGGGCGCCATCCGGGTCTTCCCGGGTGAGCAGATGACGCGGCGTCCGGCGCCGCCGGTGGTCGAGGAACCCGTCGCCGACGTCGTCGTGGAAGCGGAGACCGAGGTGGTGATCACCCCGACGATCGAACCCGAGCCCGAACCGGAGCCCGTGGACGAAGTGCCGATCGTCGAGGGTGAGACGACGGACCCCCCGGCCGAGCCCGTCGCGCCGCCGAAAGAGCCGGCGCGCAAACGGAAGACATCGCCGAGATCGCCCAAGGCGGTGAAGACCTCCCGTGCCGCGCGGCCGCGTGCCAAGAAGACGCGATCGACCAGGTGAGCCTGACACACGCGTTCTGACGCACGACTGTATGTCCACCAACTACACGGCGAAGGACATCACTGTTCTCGAGGGGCTGGAGCCGGTCCGCAAGCGTCCGGGCATGTACATCGGCGGCGTGGGCGCTGCGGGGCTCCACCATCTGGTCTGGGAGATTCTCGACAACGCCGTTGACGAGGCGATGAACGGCTTTGCCTCGAACATCACGGTCACGCTTCACGCCGACGGTCGTTCCATCACCGTGTCCGACGACGGACGCGGGATTCCGGTGGACAAGCACGCGGCGACGAAGAAGAGCGCGCTCGAGGTGATCTTCACGGTGCTCCACGCGGGTGGCAAGTTCGAACAGGGCAACTACAAGACCGCGGGCGGTCTTCACGGTGTCGGTGCGAGCGTGGTCAATGCCCTGTCAACCGAGCTTCGCGCCAGCGTCAAGCGCGACGGCGCGCAGTGGGAGATGACGTTCAAACGCGGGAAGGCCACGGGTCCGCTGAAGAAGGTGGGCGCCGCACGCGGCACCGGGACGACGGTGTTCTTTCATCCCGACCCGACGATCTTTCCCAAAGTGGAATTCGATGCCGCGGTGATCCGCGAGCGCCTCGAGATCGTCAGCTACGTCCACAAAGGCGTGCGCGTGATGTTCGAAGACGAGTGCGCGCGCACGAAGGAGACGTTCGAGCACAGGGAGGGGCTGGCCGACTATCTGCGGAAGATCGTCGCGGAACGCGGAGCCAAGCCGGTGCACGAGGCCGCTTTCGTGTACGAACGGGAAAACGCGCCGAGGCTGGATCTCGTGCTTCAGTGGACCGAGGCCACCGACGAGCACCTTCGCAGCTACGTCAACGGGATCCCGACGGGATCCGGAGGCACGCATGAGACGGGGGTGCGCGCGGGCATCGGCAAGAGCGTGCGCAACTATATCGACACGCACAACCTGTCGCCCAAGGGCGTGACGCTGGCGGCCGAGGACATTCGCGAAGGGCTGACCGGAGTGCTGAGCCTCTTCATCGAGGAGCCCCAATTCCAGGGACAGACGAAGGATCGGCTCAACAACCCCGAGGTCCTCTCGCTCGTCGATGGGGCCGTCAGGCCGGCGCTCGAGCATTGGCTCAATCACAACCCGACGATCGCCGAGGCGATTGTCGCGCGCATCATCCTCGCCGCTCGCGCGCGGGAAGCCAGCCGCGCCGCGCAGGCGGAGGTGACCAGGAAGACCGCGACGACGGGCCGGCTCAACCTCCCCGGCAAGCTGACCGACTGCGCGAGTCCGGGACGTGAGGATAGCGAGCTGTTCGTGGTCGAGGGTGATTCCGCCGGGGGCTCGGCGAAGCAAGGGCGCGATCGTGTGCGTCAGGCCATTCTGCCGTTGCGCGGCAAGGTCATGAACACCGAGGGGATGACGTTCGCGAAAGTGCTCGAGAACAAGGAACTCGCGGATCTCGTCACCGCCCTCGGCTGCGGCGTGGGGAAGAACTTCGATCTGTCGAGGCTCCGCTATGGCCGCGTGATCATCCTGGCGGATGCCGATTCGGACGGCCACCACATCGCGACGCTTCTGCTGACGTTCATCTACCGCCATCTCCCGCAGCTCATCTCCGGCGGCAAGGTCTACCTCGCGCAGCCTCCGTTGTATCGCATAGACATCGCCAAGGAGACGTACTGGGCACTCGATGACGCCCATCGGGACCGCATCCTGAAGCTGCATGGCAACGGCCGATCGCACGCCGACATCACCCGGTTCAAGGGCCTTGGCGAGATGATGCCGAAAGTCCTCTGGGAGACGACGCTGAACCCGAAGACACGGCGCCTGCTGCGCGTGGAGATTTCGGATCAGCTCGTCACCGACCGCATCATCAACGAGCTCATGGGCAAGGACGCCTCCGCGCGTTTCCGCTTCATCATGGACAGAGCGGAAGACGCGCAGGAGCTGGACGTGTAGGGCCGCTGCCGTCGAATCCTGCCATTTCTGCCCGATTTCACGCGTTGTTCGCCGCCGGACTCCCCTGATGTGAGGAAAGGAAGCCGCTGACAGCGCGTGCCTGCCGGATGTAGCATCCATCTGGATCGACAATCAGCCGGGCGCGCGCACGGACTGGTGTTGTCAGTCGAGGGAAAGGACGCGGCGCGGATGAGACATCGAACGTTGACGTGGATCGTCACGCTGTTGCTCGCGGCCGCCAGCCTCGACGCCGCGAGTGACCACGGGCTCACGGACGCCGTGAAGCGCGGCGACGCGACGATGGTCCACGCGCTGATTGCCCAGCGTGTTGACGTCAACGCCCCGGAGGCCGACGGCACGACCGCGCTGCACTGGGCCGTCGAGCGAGACGACGCCGCCCTGGTGAAGCTGCTGATCGGCGCCGGCGCCAAGGTCACCATCGTCAATCGCTATGGTGTGACGCCGCTGTCGCGGGCGTGCATCAACGGGAGCGCGACCGTCATCGAGATGCTGCTGAAGGCAGGGGCGGATCCCAATGCCAGCCTGCCCGGCGGTGAGACGGCGATCATGACCGCGGCGCGTACCGGCAAGGTGGATGCGTTGCGGGTGCTCATCCGTTCCGGCGCCGATGTGAACGCGAAGGAAAGCCGAGGCGGGCAGACCGCGTTGATGTGGGCCGCCGCTGAAGGCCACGCGGCGGCGGCGGCGGCGCTCATCGAGGCCGGCGCCGACGTCCATCAGCGATTGAAGGACGGGTTCACTCCGCTGCTGTTTGCTGTTCGGGAGGGTCACATCGACGCTGTCCGAACGCTGCTGAAGATGGGTGCACGCGTCGACGAAACGTTGACCGTGAGGACGGCTCCCAATACCGAGCAGCCGATGATCGTGCGATCCCAGCGGACGCTCAGCCCGCTGATCCTGGCGGTGCAGAACGCCCACTACGAGCTCGCCTCGGTGCTTCTGGACGGCGGCGCTGACCCGAACGCCGACGCCGAGGCGAACGGATGGACGGCGCTCCACGAGCTCACGTGGGCGCGCAGAGCCGGCCAGGGCTCGAACGAAGCGCCGGTCGGATCGGGCACGATGAGCAGTCTCGAGCTCGTCAAGAGACTCGTGGCGCACGGCGCACACGTGAACGGCCGGATGACGAAGCAGGCGCCGGTGCGTACCGATTTGAACATGGTCGGCGCGACGCCGTTCCTGCTCGCGGCACGGTTCGCCGATCCGGAGCTGATGCGCCTTCTCGTGAGCCTCGGTGCCGATCCATTGCTGCCCAATGAAGACAACACGACGCCACTGATGGTGGCCGCGGGCGTCGGCGTCTACTCTCCAAGCGAGGATCCCGGCACCGAGAGCGAAATCCTCGAGGCCACCAAGCTGGCGTTCGAACTGGGCGGCGACGTGAATGCGGTCGACAAGAACGGCGAGACCGCCATGCATGGCGCCGCGTACGAGGGGGCCAACTCCGTGGTGCAGTTCCTCGTCGATCACGGCGCAAAGCCCGAGGTCTGGGACCAGCAGAACAAGTCGGAATGGACGCCGCTGCTGATCGCCCAGGGTGTGTACCGGACAGGCAGCCTGCGCGCGATGCCGCAGACCGTGCCGCTCCTTCGTCAACTGATGGGCAACCGCGCGTCGGAGAACACCACGTCAACGGACCGTAAAATGTCCACCGCGGCGGCCACGAGCGAGCCGGAAGAACAGAAGCAGGTCCTGGCCACGTTGGAGACGACCACGCGTGCGATCAACGAGTTCGACCTGAAGACCCTCAGGCGCGTGTACCACCCGGACCTGGCGGCCGGCCGGTCGGACGGACCCACGCTCACGAGAGACGAGGCGATCCGGAGCATCAACGAGCGCCTGGGAGATCAGCGGTCGCGGGTGAGTTCCAAGGACACGACCGTGCGCATCGTCGGATCTGTCGCGATCGTCAGAAACGTCGTGACGGAGGAGTTCTATGTCGACTCGCTCATGCCGAAGATCACGTTTGACGTCTTGTGGGTCCTGGTAAAGGGCGACGGTCCTCACGGCTGGCAGATTCTTGTCCGTCAGGCAACGCGCCACCCCGAGGGATGAGACGCGGCCAGCTTCCGGAAGAAGGACATGCGAGTGCACACGAGAACGTCCGGCGGGTCGAGAAAGCAGCCATGAGAAACGCGACTGGTCTCATCGCGGGAGTGGTGATGTTGCTGGCGGCGTCGGGCCATGCCTCCGTCGCGGGTTCGCAGCAACCCCGCTCGAGCGTCAGCCCGTCGTCAGCCTCACCGCAGCGTGCGCTGCTCGATCAATATTGCGTGAGCTGTCACAACGCCCGAGCACGAACAGCCGATCTGGCGCTCGACGCGGTCGACGTGACGAAGGTCGGTGATGGTGTGGAGACGTGGGAAAAGGTGCTCCGGAAGCTTCGAGCCCGTGCCATGCCGCCGCCGGGCCTGCCGCGGCCGGACGAGCGCACCTACACCGCGCTCGTCTCCTACCTGGAGACATCCCTGGACGACCTTGCTGCCGCGCGGCCGAATCCCGGTCGGACCGACACCTTCCGCCGTCTCAATCGCACTGAATATCAGCATGCGATCCGAGACCTGCTGTCGCTCGAGACCGACGTCACAGCCGTGCTCCCGAGCGACGACGTGACGCAGGGGTTCGACAATATCAGCGTAGGCGGGTTGTCGCCGACGCTGCTGGAGCGCTACCTGGTTGCGGCGTCGAAGATCAGCCGCGCGGCTGTCGGCAGTCCGATCTCCGTGCCGGGTGCCGATCCCACGATTCTCTCCTCGGCGCTGTCGCAGGAAGTGCCCTTCGAGGAGTTGCCGATGGGCACGCGAGGCGGACTCGCCGTCCGCTACAACTTTCCGCTCGACGCCGAGTACGTCTTCCAGATTCGGCTGGCGCGTAACTCGGATGCCTTCTCCGTTGCCCATCTCAACGAGGAGCACGATCTCGAGCTCACCCTGGATGGGCAGCGGTTGCGTCTCTTCACGCTGACGCCCGCGCCGCACAAAGGACAGAGCGCTGGAAACGGCCAGACGCTGGCAGCAGAGATCGAGGCCGGCCTGACGCTTCGCATTCCAGTGAAGGCCGGTCCCCAGACGATTGGCGTCACGTTCGTGAAGAAGCCCTCGCTCGTGAGCGGAGGCCTGCGCCAACGAATGGTCAGCCAGGCGAGATCTCAGCCCGCCGTCTACAGCGTGATTGTCACCGGGCCGTTCGACGCACGTGGCGCGGGGGACACGCCCAGTCGCCGCCGGATCTTTGTGTGTCGTCCTCACGCCGAAGCCGACGAGGCTCGCTGTGCCAGGACAATCCTGTCGACGCTGGCGCGCCGCGCCTATCGACGACCAGTGGTCGAGGGGGACCTGTCGGAGCTGCTCCGGTTCTATACGGACGCCAGGGCCCGGGGAGAGAGTTTCGATCAAGGCATCGAAAAGGGGCTTCGCCGGCTCCTGGTAAGCCCGGACTTCCTGTTCAGAATCGAGCGCGATCCCCAGGGCGTCGCGCCGAATACGGCCTATCGCGTGAGCGATCTCGAGCTGGCGTCCCGCTTGTCGATGTTCCTCTGGAGCAGTATCCCGGACGATGAGCTGCTCGACGCGGCGGCCCGCGGCGAGCTCCGGAAGCCGGCCGTGCTCGCCCAGCAGACAAGACGGATGCTGGCGGACGCCCGCTCGGACACGCTGATCACGAACTTCGCTGCCCAGTGGCTCCGACTGCGCAACCTCAGCGCCAATCAGCCGGACCCGCGAGCCTTCCCGAACTTCGCGGAAGACCTGCGCCAGGCCTTCCGGCGCGAGACGGAGCTGTTTTTCGAGAGCGTGGTGCGGGAGGATCGCAGCGTGCTCGACTTGCTGCGGGCGAACTATACGTTCGTCAACGAGCGGCTGGCGAAGCACTATGGGATTCCGAACGTCTACGGAAGCCGGTTCCAGCGTGTCACGTTTGACGAGGGCAGCGTGCGGGGCGGACTGCTCGGCCAGGGCAGCATCCTGATGGGCACGTCCTATCCCAACAGAACCTCTCCCGTGTCGCGCGGGAAGTGGATTCTCGACAATCTCCTCGGCACGCCGCCTCCTCCTCCGCCGCCGAACGTTCCCCCGCTCGAGGACAGCAGCCCTGGAGGCAAGGTCCTGTCCATGCGCGAGCGCATGGCGAAGCACCGCGCCAATCCCGTCTGCGCCGGCTGTCACCGGCTGATGGATCCGCTGGGGTTGTCGCTGGAGAACTTCGACGCGGTCGGCAACTGGCGCACCGACGACGGAGGCGCCAGGCTCGACGTGTCGGGCTCGCTGCCCGACGGCACGCAGTACGAGGGAGTGAAGGGGCTGCGGCAGGCGTTGCTGAGCCGGCCCGATCTCGTGGTGGGCACGCTGACGGAAAAGCTGCTGACATACGGCCTGGGCAGGGCGCTGGATCAGGAGGCGGATGCGCCCGCTGTCCGCGCCATCACCCGGGATGCCGCACGCAACGACTACCGCTTCTCGTCGATCATCCTGGCGATCGTCAACAGCGTCCCGTTCGAGATGCGCCGGTCCGCATCATCGGCCGAGGAGCAGGTATCCGCTTCGCGGCCTTGAGCCATGAGAGACTTTCGGTGGCCTTGTCGCCCTGGAGTCAAGGGAGAGTAGGAATGTTCATCACCAAGAAGTCGCTGCCCCGGCGAACCCTGCTCCGCGGCGTTGGCGTGGCCATGGCGCTGCCGTTGCTGGACGCGATGGCGCCGGCCCTGACCGCGCTGGCCAAGAGCGCGGCCAATCCGGTTCGCCGCCTGGGGTTCGTGTATGTGCCGTTTGGCGCGCCGTTGCGCTCGTGGGTGCCCGCGACCGAGGGTCGAATCGAGGAGCTTCCCGGACCACTCAGGCCGCTCGAGCCGTTTCGGAGCCACCTGGTCGTGCCAACCGGTCTGGAGATTCAGACGGGACATCCGACCGGCAATCACGCGTTGTCCGCTGCGTGCTTCTTGAGCTGCGCGCACGCAAAGATGACCGAGGGCACTGATTACCGGCTGGGGACGACCGTCGATCAGATTGCCGCGCAGCAGATTGGCAAGGAGACGCCGCTGCCGTCCCTCGAACTGTCCCTGGACTTCGAATACACGGGCGGCAATGGCGACAACGGCTTCAACGGCGTCTACATCGACACGATGGCGTGGTCGTCTCCCACAACGCCGTTGCCGACGGAGGCGAATCCGCGCGTCGTGTTCGAGCGCCTGTTTGGCGACGGCGGCAATCCGTCGGAACAGGTCGCGGAGATCCGGACGAACCGCAGCATTCTCGACTCCGTGGGCGACCAGATCGCGCGTCTTGGACGAGAGGTCGGTGTCTCCGACCGCACCAAAGTCGGTGAATACGTCGATTCGATCCGCGAAGTGGAGCGGCGCATTCAGAAGGCCGAGGCGCAGCACGCCGGGTCGCTACCCGAGGATCTGACGCGTCCGATCGGCGTGCCCGAGTCGTGGGAAGAGCATGCGAAGCTGATGTTCGATCTGCAGCTGCTGGCGTTGAGGGCCGACATCACCCGCATCATTTCGTTCCAGCTCGCCCGCGAACGAAGCACGCGGGCCTATCCTCAAATTGGCGTGCCGGACGGCCATCACCCGCTGTCGCACCATGCGCACGATGCGGACAAGATCGCCAAGCTGCACAAGGTCAACGCCTACCATCTCTCGCTGTTCGCCCAGCTGCTCGAGAAGATGCAGTCGACGCAAGACGGTGATGGCTCTCTCCTCGATCACTCGATGTACCTCTATGGCAGCGGCATGGGCGATGGAAATCTCCACGATCACCAGAACCTGCCTCTCGTTATCGTCGGGGCAGGCGCAGGCCGGCTCAACGGGGAGAACGCCGGCCGTCACATCAGGTTCAAGGACCCGACGCCGCATGCGAACCTGCTGCTCACGCTGCTCGAGAAGGCCGGCGTGCACCAGGACAAGTTCGGCGACAGCACCGGAAAGATTCCCGAACTGCTGTCGCTCTAGATCACGTCGGTAGGGGCGGAGGAGGCATCACTGCCTCCGACCGGCTTCTCACCGGCCGGTGCGGCCGTCTACGGCTGCCACCCTCCGCCGAGGGTGCGATACATCGTCACGAGGCCGTTCAGCTCGTTCAGTTGTGCCTGTGCGGAATCGAGCTCCGCCGACAGCAGACGCGTGTCGGCGTCCAGGACCTCGAGATAGCTCGCCGCGCCGCCCTGGTATCGCAGGTCCGCCAGCCGCCGCGCGTCCCCCGCGGACGTGAGCAGCAGCCCCTGCTGTGTTCGGAACTCCCGCGCGCGCGAATACCCCACCAGGGCGTCTGACACCTCTCTGAATGCCTGCAGAACCACCTGGCGGTACACCAGCGCCGCCTCGTGCTGCCGTGCTTCGGCGAGCGACACCTGCGCCTGCCGGCGCCCTCCGGTGAATACCGGCGCGGTCGCGGCGGCGACCGCGGACCAGATCAGCGGCCCACCACTAAGGAGCGAGCTGAGCGCCGCGGTCTGAAGCCCCCCGGCGCCCGTCAAGCTGATGCTCGGGAAGTACGCGGCCTTCGCGACCCCAATCTCGGCGCTGGCAGCGGCCAGCTCCATCTCGGCCTGCATGATGTCGGGCCGGCGCTCGATCAATGCTGAGGGCAGACCCGCCGGTACGTCGGGCGGGCGCGGTTGATCGTCAACGGTGCGGCCCCGCGCGATCGGACCGGGATTGCCGCCGAGCAGCACGCTAATCAGATTCTCCTGCTGCTCGATGTCCCGGTTCAGATTCACGATCTCCGCCGAGACTCCGTAGACGAGCTGCTCCGCCTGGCGCACATCCACGAGGGGAGCCACTCCGCCCCGTTCCCGAACCTCGGTGAGGCGCAGCGACTCCTGACGCGACTCGAGCGTCCTGTTGGCGATGTCGAGCTCGCGGTCCAGGGTGCGCAAGCCGAAGTACGCGGAGGCCACCTGGCCGACGAGAGTACTGGCCACCGCGCGCCTGCCCCATTCCGTGGCCAGCAGCTGGGCGCGCGCCGCTTCACGCGCGCTGCGGAACTTTCCCCAGAAGTCGATCTCCCATGCCGCAGAGCCCTGCACCTGCAGGGCGTGCACCGTGCGGGATGGAAATCCAAGTGCGTTGGACGTCCGCTGACTGAAGACCGACCCCCCCGCCGAGACAACCGGCAACTCGTCCGCATGCGCGAGGCGGAGTTGCGCCTGCGCTTCCACGATGCGCGTGGCGGCGATCTGGAGCGTGTCGTTCCGCTCGAGCGCGGTGCGGATCAACGATTGGAGAGTCTCGTCCTGAAAGACCTCGAACCATTTCTGGTCGCCCAGCGCGGCAGCCGTCGAGCTCGACGGCGACGCTCCGCGAAACGCGGGAGGTGTTTCCACCGGCGGGCGCTCGTACACGACAGGACGTACGCAGGCCGCTGTCAGAGCCAGCACGGTTGCCAACAGCGCACACGATCTCACCGCCGCCGCTCCTCGGGAACGAGCTGTACGTCAGGCTGGCTGTGGAGGCGCCGCATCGCGACCTTCTCCACCAGGACGAACAGCATGGGGATCATGAACACGGCGATGAGCGTGGCCGCGAGCATGCCGGAAATCACCACCGTGCCGAGGGTCTTTCGCGCGACGGCGCCGGAGCCGACCGCCATCCAGAGCGGTACGCAGCCGAGGATGAACGCGAACGACGTCATGAGAATCGGCCGCAGCCGCAGGCGCGCACCCTCGAGCGCCGCGCTGGTCAGATCGGAGCCCTCCTCGAGCCTCGCCTTGGCGAATTCCACGATCAGGATCGCGTTCTTGGCCGCCAGGCCGATCAGCATGATTGCGCCGATCTGCGCGTAGACGTCGAAGCTGTATCCGCGAATCAACAGGCCTGCAAGCGCGCCGACGAGCGCCACCGGCACCGAGAGCAGCACCGAGAAGGGAAGCGACCAGCTCTCGTAGAGCGCGGCCAGGATGAGAAAGACGAACGACACGGACAGCGCGACGATCCACCCGATGCCCCCCATTTTGCGCTCCTGATAGGAGAGGTCGGCCCACTCGTGGGTGATCTCGGGTGGCAGCGTCTCTTTGGCCACCTGCTCGAGCGCGTCGAGCCCCTGGCCCGTGCTGTACCCGGGCGCCTGGTTCGCGAGGATCTGCGTGGATCGAAACACGTTGAACCGGTTCGTGAACAACGGACCTGACACGTCGCGCGTCGTCTGCAATGCCGACAGCGGAAGCATGCCGCCGTCGCTGTTCCGCACGTAGAACTGGCCGATGTCCTCGGGACACATGCGCTCGCTTCCCTCCGCTTGCAGGAACACCCGCCACTGCCGCCCGAACCGGTTGAACTGATTCAGGTAAAGACCCCCGAGGAACGCCTGCATGGTTTGAAAGACGTCACCCAGGACCACGCCCTGCTTGAGCGCCTTGTCCCGATCCACGTCCGTCATCAATTGCGGCGCCGACGCCACCCAGGTCGTACGCACGTTCGTGAGCTCCGGGCGCTTGCGGGCCTCGGCCAGGAAGCGCTGCGTGTACTGATCCAGGAACTCGATCTGTCCGCGGCCTGTGCGGTCCTGCAGCCACATCGTCAAACCGCCGCCGGGTCCGAGGCCGGGAATGGTGGGCGGCGGCACCACGAACACGCGGGCTTCGGGAACCGTGCGTGGAAACTGCTCCCGCAGCTTCGCCATGATCGCGGTGGCCTCCAGGTCGGGCGATCGCCGCTCGCTCCACGGCTTCAGGCTCACGAAGTAGAAGCCGAAGTTGCCAGCGGTCACGCGGGTCTGGAGGTTGAAGCCCACGACGGTGTTGAACGCGGCGATGCCTGGCGTCCTGGCGAGGAGCGCGTCGATCCGTTTGCACACTTCGTCGGTTCTCGGAAGCGCCGCCGGCGGCGGCAGCTCGAGGTTGATGAAGAAGTAGCCGTAGTCCTCGTCGGGGATGAAGCTGGTGGGCATGCGTTGCCCCATGATCACGGCCCCCACGAAGAACGCCCCCAGGAGCGCCACGCCGATGAAGGCTTTTCGAATCAGGCCACGGCTCATGCCGACGTACCCGTCGGCGGCGCGTTCGAACCACCGGTTGAAGCTGCCGAAGAAGCGGCCCAATGGGCCTCTGGCGGGCGTTCGCGGCCGCAACAGCATGGCGGCGAGCGCCGGAGAGAGCGTGAGCGCGTTGAAGGCCGAAATCAGCACCGAGATGGCGATCGTGAGCGCGAACTGTTTGTTCAGGCGTCCCTGAATGCCGCTCATGAAGGCGACCGGAATGAAGACGGAGGCCAGGATGATCGCAATGCTGACCACCGGACCCGCGACCTGCTCCATCGCCCTGGCGGTGGCCGCTCGCGGCGTCATGCCGTGCTCGATGTGATGCTCCACGGCCTCGACGACGACGATGGCGTCATCGACGACGAGGCCGATGGCCAGAATGAGGCCGAACAGCGACAGCGTGTTGAGCGAGAATCCGAGCGCTGGGAAGAACGCGAACGTACCGATGAGAGAGACAGGGACGGCCACCATGGGAATCAGCGTGGCGCGCCAGTTCTGCAGGAAGAGATACACGACCAGGATGACGAAGACCAACGCCTCGACGAGTGTGATCACGATTTCGCGGATGCCTTCGGAGACGGGAAGCGTGGTATCGAGGGTGTAGGTGTACTCGAGGTCGGGCGGGAATCCCCGCTTGAGCTCCGTCATCAGGGTCTTGACGCCCTTGGCCACCTCGAGCGCGTTGGACCCTGGCGCCTGGTATACGGCGATCGCGGATCCCGGCTGGCCTTTGACGCGGCCTACCTGCTGGTAGTTCAACGCGCCAAGCTCGATCCGCGCCACGTCCTTCAGCCGGACGATCGATCCATTCGGGTTCGCCCTGACGACGACCTCGCCGAACTCCTCGGGCGTCTGCAGGCGTCCGATCGATCGCACCGTGTACGTCATCTCCTGCCCGGCGGGTTGGGGCGCACCACCGACCTGTCCCGACGGGTTCACCGTGCTCTGCTGCTGGACGGCACGCGCCAGCTCGGGGATCGTGAGGCCGAGAGCCGCGAGCCGGTCGGGCTTCGCCCAGATCCGCATCGCGTAGTCGCCGGAACCGAACACCAGCACCTGGCCAACGCCGGGCACCCGGTACAGCGCGTCGTTGATGTTGATGTTGGCGTAGTTGGAGAGGAACAGCGCGTCGAACGTGTGCTTCGGCGAGTAGAGCGACACCACGAGCATCGGCAGGCCGGTGGATTTCCGCATGGTCAACCCGAAGCTCGAAACCTCGGGCGGCAGGTTCGGCTGCGCCTGCGCCATGCGGTTCTGGACGTTCACCTGGTCGATGTTCGGATCCGTATCGACGTCGAAGGTCACCTGCAGCTGCATCGTGCCGTCGTTCCCGTTGATCGACTGCATGTAGAGCATGTTGTCGACGCCGTTCATCTGCTGCTCGAGCGGCGTGGCGACGGATTGCTCGATGGTGACCGCGTCCGCGCCCGGGTAGTTCGCCCCGATGAAGATCTGCGGAGGAACGATCGGCGGGAACTGCGCGATCGGCAGGTTGAGCATCGACACCAGGCCGACCAGCACGGTGATGACCGAGATGACGATCGCGACGATCGGACGGTTGATGAAGAACTTCGACACGGCTCAGTGCTCCGCTGCGGGCACGAACGGACGCGGCTCGACGATCGCGCCATCGACGGCACCAGCGCCTTCGACCACGATGCGGTCGCCTGGCGACAGGCCTTCGTTCACCATCCACCGATCGCCGAGACGCTCCCCCATCTTGACGCGCTTGGTATGGACGCGGTTCTGGTCGTCGAGCACTCGGATCTGGAATGTGCCCTGCATCTCGATCACCGCGCGCTGCGGAACGAGGAGGGCGTCGGGAACGACCCTGGTCTCCGCGCGCACGCGCCCGTACTGCCCCGGACGCAGGATGTGGTCCGGGTTGGGGAACGTGGCGCTGATGCGGATCGTGCCGGTCTTCGGGTCGATCTCGCGATCGGCCGCGAAGAACGTCCCCCGTTTCGGGTACACAGATCCGTCGCTCAGCACGAGCGAGAGGCCTGCGTCACCGCTCCACAGGCCCTTCACGGTCCCTGGCGCATTGATGCGGTTGGCCACCTGCAGGTACTGCGGTTCGGTGAGCGAAAAGTACGCCTTGATCGGGTCGATCTGAGAGACCGTGGTCAGCAGCGTGGTCGGCCCGACCAGATCGCCGATCTGGGCGGTGGCGATCGCCGCGACGCCGTCGACCGGCGACGTGACGTGGGTGAACCCGAGGTTCAGTTCGGCGGTTTTCACCGCGGCCATCGCCGATTGCACGGCGGCCTCGGCGATGAGGCGGGCCTGGATGTCGTTCTCGAGCTGACTCTGGGCGATCGCGCGTTGTTCGGCCAGCGGACGATCGCGCTCCAGATCTCGCTGCACCTTGCCCAACTGAGCCTGAGCTTCCGCGATTCGCGCCTTGAGCTGGGCGAGCGACGCCTCGAACGGCCGCGGATCGATTTCGAAGAGGACCGCGCCTTTCCGCACGTTACCGCCTTCGCGGTACGGGCGCGCGAGCAGATACCCGGACACCTGAGGTCTGATCTGTGCGTTCACGTACCCGTCCAGCGTGGCCACCCACTCGTTGGAAAGCGGCACCCGCTCGCTGGTGAGCTGGAGGATCGAGACGAGCGGCGGAGGTGGTGGCGACGGGGCCGCAGCGGAACGGCTGCAGGCCACGACGGACGTAGCGACGGCAGCAAGGCAGAGGAGGTGCGTGACGGTGGCGCGTAATGAACTGATGAGAAGTGTCATGAACCTGATCGGAGGGCGACCGGGGCGGGGCCCGATGTCCACAATAGGACGCAGTTACGAGGGTCTTGGCCTCCCAGCGGGGTCAGCCATGCGGTGATTCGAATACCCATGAGGAATAGTGGTCGCCCGCCTCATCTCGTCACCTGACCGACAACCAGACAGGTGCCGTGACCTGGAGCGGTGGCTCCGATTGAACGCCGAACACGCTCGACGCACCGCGCTGACCTCTTGCCATACGAATTCGTTCGGAACGCAATCGATCCTGGTGCTCCGTCATCGGGGGCGCCGGATGTGGCCGATAGTCCCACCGCGCGACCGCGCCGCTATGCATCGATCCCTTGCGTCGAGCTCGTCACACGCAGGGATGCAGGATCACCGTCGCCGATCGGCGAGGTCTCGGCCATCGTCGGCATCGAAGACGTTCCCGAAGAATTGTACTCGACGGGAGAGGCGCCCGGTGACGCGATGCATGCGTTCGCGGGCGTCGTCTCAGCCGCATAGTACACTTCCGGTTCCGTGGCCGACGTCGCATCGAAACCAAGGGCACGCTACGATCGATCGATCGTCGAAGGTCCGCTCGTGCCGGCGGTGTGGCGTCTCGCATGGCCGACGATCGTGCAGAACGTCGTCGCAGGGCTGCAGGGTTTCATCGATCACGCGATGGTCGGCCGCTTCGTCGGATACGTTGGCAACGCCGCCATCGGCGTGAGCTGGCAGATCTTCGTCGTCGTGATCGTCTTCATCAGCTCGCTGTTCACCGGGATGGCGGTGCTCGTAGCGCGCTTCGCGGGCGCCAACGAGCCGGAGAAGGTGAATCGCGTTGTCTATCAGGCGTTCCTGACAGCCGCCGGCATGGGCGTCCTGATGGCCGTCGTCGGCTATGTGTCGGCGCCGATGCTCCTCAACCTGATCAACGCCGCGCCGGAAGTGCAGGTCAAGGCGCTGCCGTTCCTCCGCATGATGTTTGTCGGCATCACGGGGATGATCTTCTTCTTCATGCTCAGTGGCGCCTTCCGGGCCGCCGGCGACCCGCGGACTCCCTTGAAGCTGGGGCTCGCGATGACGCTGCTGACGGTGGTGTTCAACGTCACGCTCATTCCAATGTTCGGGACGGTCGGCGCCGCGTACGGGACGACGGCGAGCAGCACACTCGTGGCGATCTATGGCGTGTGGCGCCTGACACGGCCCGATTCGGTCATTCACTTCGACCCGGGGATGAGCCGCCGTCCGGATTTCGTGATCATCCGATCGCTGTTCCGCTTCGGGCTGCCCACCGGCGTGCAGGGCATCGCGATGAACGTCGGCGGTGTACTGCTGCTGCGGTTCATCGGATCCCTTCAGGACAGCGCCGCCGCCCAGGCGGCATTCGCGCTCGCGTACACGGAGCTGTTTTCGCTCGTGACATGGACATCCACCGGACTGATGGGTGCCGCCGCGACGATTGCCGGTCAGAACCTCGGAGCGGGGAATCCCGAGCGTGCGGCCGAAGGTGTCCGCGTGACGTCGCGCATCGGCCTCGGCGTGGCGGCGGTGCTGGCAGCGCTCTTCCTGCTGATCCCGCGGCAGCTCATCGGCATGTTCGGAAACACGAACCCGGATGTGCTGGTCCACGGTCAGCAGTTGCTGGCGTATCTCGCCGTGTCGGGGTTCTTCATCACCACCGCGCTCACCTACACGGGTGCGTTGCAAGGGACGGGGGACACACGCAGCCCGCTGTACATTTCGATCGTGGCGCAGGTGTTGTTGCCGCTTGGCCTCTGTACGGCGTTCCAGCAGATCCGGGGTCTGCAGCCCGCCGACATCTGGCTGTCGATCGTGCTCGGTCACCTGACGCGGTGCGTCCTCAGCGTCGGCCGCTTCCGTCAGCAGAAGTGGCGCACGATCGCGGTCGACATCGGCGCGGCGAGGCCGTAAGGAAATTCAAAATTCACAATTCGCAATTCAAAATGCAAGTCGGGCTCGCTCGTGAATTCGATCTCACGATTTGCCGGCCGCGGCATTCGACTCGTGTGATGGCGCGCGGCTTTCGAGAGCCATTCGTTTCTTCGTCCGGAGAATGATGGTCGCCAGGATGTTGGCGATCTCGACTGCTTCTCGTTGCAGATCGACGGCTGAGGGCGCGAGGGGCGTCAAGGCGACACAGAGGCGCAGCCAATAGGCTGTTTCACGCCCCTCGCGCAGCGAGATCTCGCATATGCGTACGAACTCGCGTCTTGACGACGCGGCCTTCGCTTCTTCGAGGTTGGCGCCGACCGCCGCACCGGCGCGCAGCAGCTGTTTCGCGAGTGTCGCGCCTCTGGACTGCCAAGAGACCCCCATCGCCGCTCGTCCGACTGCACAGGCGAAGGCGAACGTTCGCTCGCGGATGTCCTGCCCAGGCCCTGATGCCATGTGAGGGTCGGCGTGCACTCGCCGTTCCATTCGGAGACGGCTTCCGCCTGTCCCGCATTCGCACAATAGTGGAGCTGGCGATGCAGAACCCGCCCACCGAGCAGAGGAACGCCGATTCATTTCTTGCACATTGCCCCACGCGAATTGTGAGCGTGCATTTTGAATTTTGAATTGTGAATTCTGAATTGCTTATCGCCCCGGACGCCGGGCGTACAATCGGCTTCATGGGAATCTCTGGTCCGCGCGTTCCCGTCCCGGTCAACGACACCAATCTCGGCTATCTGCCAGGCTCGCCGGAGCGGGCCGTCCTGAAAGCCCGGCTGGACGCGATGGCGGATGAAAAGATCGATATTCCGGCGATCGTCGGCGGGCAGGAAATCCGCACCGGAGATCTGCAGCAGACCGTGATGCCCCACGACCATCGCCATGTGCTCGCGACATGGCACCGGGTGGAACCCGGGCACGTCACCCAGGCGATCGAGGCCGCCATCGAGGCCCGGAACGAATGGGCGAATTGGGCGTTCGAGGACCGCGCGGCAGTATTTCTGAAGGCGGCGGAACTGCTGACGACCACCTGGCGCGCCACGATCAACGCCGCGACCATGCTCGGACAGTCGAAGACCGTGTTCCAAGCCGAGATCGACGCCGCCTCCGAGCTCGTCGACTTCTGGCGATTCAACGCGCATTTCGCGCAAGAGCTCTACGCCGAGCAGCCGCTCTCCGGGCATTCCATGTGGAACCAGGTGGAATACCGTCCGCTCGAAGGTTTCGTCTACGCGGTCACGCCTTTCAACTTCACATCGATCGCCGGCAATCTTCCGACCGCGCCCGCGCTCATGGGCAACACCGTCGTCTGGAAGCCAGCCGCGAGCGCCATGCTGAGCGCCTATTACCTGATGCGCCTGCTCGAAGCCGCCGGCCTGCCGCCCGGTGTCATCAACTTCGTGCCGGGCGACCCGGTCCGGATCAGTGACGCGGTGATGGAGTCGCCGCACATGGCCGGCATCCATTTCACCGGCAGCACGGCCGTGTTCGACGGCTTGTGGAAGAAGGCCAGCGAAAATCTGTCGCGATACCGCAGCTATCCACGCCTCGTCGGCGAAACCGGCGGCAAGGACTTCATCGTCGCCCATGCGTCGGCCGACGTGCATGCGTTATCGGTGGCCATCGCCCGCGGCGCCTTCGAATTTCAGGGACAGAAGTGCTCGGCGGCCAGCCGGATCTACGTGCCAGAGTCGCTATGGCCGGAGGTGCGCGACCGGGTCGTGGCCATGATGCGCGAGATGCGGATGGGCGACGTGCGCGACTTCCGCACGTTCATGGGCGCGGTCATCGACCGGGCCGCGTTCACCCGCATCAGTGGATACCTCGACGACGCGCGCAGCAACGCGACGATCGTCCAGGGAGGAGGGACGAACGACGGCACGGGCTTCTTTATCGAGCCCACGCTCGTCCAGACCGGCGATCCTGGATATCGCCTCTTGCGCGAGGAGATCTTCGGGCCGGTGGTGACAGCCTATGTCTATCGCGACGCCGACTGGCTGGCGACGCTGAAGACCATCGACGGGACGTCGCCGTATGCGTTGACGGGCGCGGTCTTCGCGGTCGATCGCTCGGCCGTGCGGGAGGCATCCTCCGCGCTCCGCCACGCGGCCGGGAACTTCTACGTGAACGACAAACCTACGGGTGCCGTCGTCGGTCAACAGCCGTTCGGCGGATCGCGGCGCTCGGGCACCAACGACAAGGCCGGCTCGAAGATGAACCTGCTTCGCTGGGTCAGCGCGAGAACCATCAAGGAGACGTTCTCGCCTCCGCGCGAGTACGGCTACCCGTATATGTCCGAGGAATAGCCGGGCGGAACTAGTTCTCGATGACCTGCGTGAATCCGGTCGTGTTGATGTCGCGGAACATCGGCGTCAGCGGCGGCAGCAACGCCGGATTCAGGAAGTTGACGTCGAAATTGTAGTTCCGCACCGATGGCGACCGGTAGACATTGTTGCCGAACTTGAAGATGCCCGTGGCCTGCTGGCTGAAGTAGAAGATCGCCATCGAGCCCATGTAATTGATGTTCTTGCCCGTCCAATCCTCGAGAAGGCGCAGGAAGTTGTGGACGCCGCCGTCGCCGCCGAACGACTCCTCCGCGCCGCCGCCGTAGCTGAACGGAACGGGGTTGCCCGCGAGGGCCGCGAACCGGTACCAGGTGTTGGACGCCGTCCTCTGCGTGCCGACGCACGGGTTGGCAAAGCACAGGTAGTTCGGCTGCGTGAATGAATTCACGTCGTTCCAGCTGTTCGAAAGAATCGTGATCGCGTCGCCCATGATCGCCGTCGCGACGCCGCCATTGGGGAAGTTCGGTGCGTTGGAGTTGTCGGCATTCCAGTCGCCTTGCACGTAGACCGGGTTCTCCGCGACGACGGTCAGAGGCGCGGTGATATTCCCGAGGCGGCCGTTGGTGAGTTTGAGGGCGCGGCGGAAGAGGATCGTGCGGTTCGCCTGCGCGATCTCGGCAGCCGTCGGTCGATTCGCCTGCGTAGCATCGGGCTCGTCGGGCCAAGCTGGCTGCGCTGGTTGTCCAGGCAGCGCCGCATGGAGGGCGGGGTCGTTCAGATTGGTCCATGGACGCGCGTCAACTGTGAGCGGCAGGATAGCGCCAGGCAAGCTCTGGCCTGCAGCACCTCCAACGCTCGGTATCTGCCCGTAGGTATCAAAAACGCCGTCTTGATTGACGTCCTCCCCGGGGTCGAGGGCGCCGTTCGGAGCTCCAGTACCGTTCCACGGCGGGTTGACGAAATCCTCCGCGCCGTACTGGCCCGTTTCCGCGCTGGCCGCGTTCTTGTTCCCTCGGCGATCGGAAAAGTACACGGTGTAACCCGTGACCGCGATAGCGCCTGGCCCGCTGGCGCCAATCGCACCCTGGAACCACCGGCTCAGATTGCGCGCATCGAGCTCGATGTAGTTCATCACGCCACCGAGGTAGAGGTTGAGACCATGGTTATCCTGGATGCTCTCGCGCCTGAGGCCTTCGCGCTCATCGTAGAGCGCCATAGGCCAGTAGTCAGAGGCGGCCGGGGTGAATCCCGTTGGTGAGCCCGCGACGACACCGCACGGGTTGATGTCCGCGCCGACCGTCGGGGGAAACATCGTCGATGGGAAGTTCCTCACGCGCTGCAGCCTCAGGATCGCGTCCTGATCAGGTTCCACTGCGCAGCCGGCAGTTGGATCCTGGTTTCGGCCATTGATGCCGAGGTTGAGAATCTCGTCAGTGACGTCGACCCAGGTGCGGTTCGGCTGCTGCATCTCGATCTTGATGAAGCCGTCGATCTGCGGTGTGTTCACTTGGCTTCGATACACGTTGTGCTGGACTGCCACCGTGTCGTCCCCGTCGTTCATCACGCCATTCGGTCCAGCTCCACGTCCTGAAATGCCCACTGGATTCGCGCCGGACAGTGACAGCGCCTCGGGCCGTCCAGGTGGCCCGACAACACCAACCAGCGGCCTTGGTGCACCCGGGCCGATGCCTGGCAGCCCCGTGATCTCCGCCACCGAGTCCGACAGCAGGATCCGAAGGCTGGCCATCGTGTAGTACTTCTGCTGCAGCACCAGCGGATCGTCGCCGAACTGACCGCGCTTGATCAGCGCAATGGCCTGGGCGCCGTTCTGCATAAAGGGCAGCACGAGCCTCCGGGCTCCGGTCCGCCCGTTCCGGATGTACCCGTTGTAGGTCCCGATCGAGAGGTTCGTCCACGTCGGCTCGTTCTGCGCCGTGCCGAGGCCGCCCACCAGGCTGCCCTCGCCCGCACCAAGATTCCGGAACGTGTTGGTCGATTGCGCCATGCTGACGACGCCGTTGTAGAGCACGGCGTTCGGATACCCGTTCTCGATATTGGTGCGAATCACTTCGCCGACCGCCGTGACCTTCTGGGACAGGGTCAGCTGCCAGTTGGTGCTCGCTGCCAGGAACAGGTTGCCGTTCGTGTGGACACGCCCGTCCATCTTGAGATTCGACGACGCGTGGAATGCCAGGTCCAGGTTCGAGAAGACGCCGAACTGGAACAACGGAATCGCGACCGACTGCATCGTGCGTCTCAGCATCACCTCGGCGCCCGCATCAGGGCCGGCGGTCACCTTGCCGGTGACGGCCATCGTGTAGGGGGTGATGATGCCGATCATCCCTTCGAATAGGCCCGTGGTGACGGTCCCGGCCGTCGTCATGGGGGAGCCGTCGGGGTTCACGGGGTAGGTGATCGCGTATCCCGAACCGCCGCTCTTGTCGACAAATGCCACTCCGGGCATGACGGGCGCGGCGGCCTGGAGTGAATTGATCTGGGCTGCCGACGGCGCGACGTTGGTCATGAACAGGTTGCCCATGTCCGCGGTCAGCTTTTCCAGCGCGCCGTGCGTGGCGTAGAACGCCTGTGTCTGCGCGCGATCCGCGCCTCGAAGCCTCGCGTCGGACATCGCCAGCGACGTGAAACCGGCGAGCATCGCCGATGTGAGCATCAGCAGCAGCAGGACGGTGATCAGCGCGACGCCGGATTCGGAGGATGTGCGGGACGTCATGCAGCCTCGCCTACGGGACCACGTTGTAGCGGTCCTTGAACGACAAACTTCGCAGGCTCACCTGCGTGGACAGGCTGGCCCTGATGTACTGGCGCGTCTGCGTCCAGACGCGGCGAGAGCGTCCGGCCACGAACACGTTCGCCTTCCGGATCATTGCCGGCGTGAAGCCCGGGGGCGGCACCGGCTGGTCGACCGGGTTTCCGGTGGGATCGACAAAGTCGTACGTCAGCTGCAGGTTCTCGATGCCGATTCCGATGGCGCGGTCGGGACGCATGTTGACGCGCCGCATCAACCGCGGCTTGTTCGCCACGCTGTCGTCGACGTAGTAGCTGATCATGTAGACGCGGAAAGCGGTGGTGATCGGATAGAGAGAGCCTGTCAAGGGATCGGGTGCCCCCGACTGAGTGGCCACGAGCGTACCCGACGCTGCACCCTGCTGGTTCAGATTCATCGCGTCGCCGGGCGCGAACGTCATCGTCAGGCCGTTGATGTCGGTGACCATCAACAGCGCCGAGCCGTTGGCGTTCTTGAACATGACGAGGTCGCCGATCATCATGCCGCCATTCCCACAGCTGATCGTCGTACCCGCCTGCACCGTCGCCCAGCTTCCGTCGTTGGCAATCGCCGCCAGCGAAAGTCCGTTCAGCGGCGTCGTGTTGCAGAGGTTGGCCGTGTCCACCATCAGGATGCTGATCATGTCGGTCGGGGTTCCATTGACGACCGGTCCAATGGCATCGCCAGGGGTGATGGCTTGGAGCGTCAGGTCGCCGGCAGGAAACGTCAACGCCATGCTGGCGGGACTCGGCCGCACGAGCGCGACCGATCCGGCGCCGGCGGGAATCGAGATGCCACCGATCGGCACGTCGCGCCCGGCGACGAGCAGGTCGCGCGTCATGAGGTTCACTGTGGTGCGAAGTGATTGATTGCCGTCGATCAGGAGCGACGACGCCTCGCGCGCATTCGAGATGCTGGTAATCGCGCCCAGCGACATGCCGAGCGCGGTCACCGTGATCATCATCGCGATCATGAGCTCGATGAGCGAAAACCCGGACTCACGCCATGCGGATCGAGGCATCGTGCTTCTCAGGAGAACGCCGAAATGAGCGTGTCGATCACGAACGTGCGCGCGCGCTGCTCGGAGCGGTAGGTAATCGTGACCTTCAACCGCCGCAGGTTCGGGTTGCCGGCGACCGAGGTGATCTCGATCTGCCGCTGAAAGCTGTTCAGGAAACGGTCCGTGTCATCGGCCGTGCCAAGCTGACCATCTGGTCCGGGCAGCTTGATGGATTGAATGCCAGCGCCCGCGTCGTCCGCGGTGTTGAGGAGACCGTCGGGGCCTTCCTTTGTCAGCGGCCGCAGGCCATCCAGGAACACGCCGTTGTCCGCGCCGGTTTCCCCGAGGACATTCCTGACTTGCGCCCAGGAGACGGTGGCCGTATCGCGCGCCGTGAAGACGCTTTCGACCGCCTCAGCGGCTTTCTGCCGCGCGAGCATGTCGTCGCCCGAATCAGCCGACATCGCCAGCGAAAACGCCATCACCTGCGCCGTGGCGAGCAGGCCTGCGGTGAGGACGCCGAGGGCGATCAGCGTTTCGATGAGTGAGAAGCCGCGTGCGTCGGCGACACTGCTGCGAGCCATCACTTCTCCTGCCACTGCCGCCCGTCCCAGGCATACCCCTGGGCTCTTCCCGTGACGCCCGTCACCGTGACCGCGCGTGCGGCCCGGACTTCCGTCGGCTGGCCCAGGAACACCGTGCCGTTGAGCGGAACGCCCAGGCCGTCCGACATGGTGCCGTCCTCGTTGAACCGGACGATCGGCGCCCCACCGAAATAGGTGGCCGTCGCGTTGCCGTAGGCATCAGGAGTATCGGGCACTCCCGCCGTCAGCATGAACGACGTGTGACCTTCGAGAATGGCCGAACCGATGACCCGTTCCGAGCCGGGGTCGATACGCACGATGTCGATCTCGCTCGGCGAGGGAAATCTCACTTCGATTGGCCGCCGCATCGTCACCGCGGAATCACGGCCGAGCCTCATCATGGAGAGGACCGAGTCCATGGCCGAGTCACCCTGTGCACTCGGAATCGCTGCCTGGACGCCGAAGATCGTTATGGCACTCACGATGCCGATAACGACCAGCACGACCATCATCTCGATCAGCGTAAAGCCTGCGGTGCTGCGCAGGTCGCACGGAGCCGAGATCCCTCGAGCGGGACACGATGTGGTAGCGGCCACGTGCATAGGATCTGGCAGATGGCAATCGGTGTACCACTGTATTTATACTAACTAAGTCATTTAAGCCAGAAGAGTTAGCCCAAGAGGGCCCATGCCGGAACAAGGCGAATTCTGGAGGGGTCTTACAAAACCGTGATCACCGATTTAGGGGAGGCTCTCAGTTCTCTATACGGATGAGGTCGATGTCGAATACCAGCATGCCTTTAGGTGACCCAGACTGACCCTTGTACGCGAGGTCCTGCGGTATCCAGAACCTCGTCCGTTCGCCCTCAACCATGAGCTGCACGCCCTCCGTCCAGCCGGGGATGACCTGATCGAGGCCGAATGTCGCCGGAACACCTCGTTGGATGGAGCTGTCGAACATCTTTCCGTCGGTCGTCCAACCCGTGTAGTGCACCGTAACCCTGGCGCGCGAAGAATCCGGTCTTCTGCGGCCGGTCCCTGGCTTCATCACTTTATAGGCGAGGCCGGAGGCGGTTCGCTTCGCGTCGGCGGGAGGCGCGGCCACGTCGGGCGGGGCCACTGACGGGGACCGCCGCGTCTCGAGCAGCTCGATGTCGAAGACGGTGGTGCCTTTGGGTTTACCTCCGGCACCCTTGTAGCCGAGCTCCTCGGGCACCCAACAGCGCCGTTTCTCGCCGACCACCATCATCTGCACGCACTCCCGCCACCCAAGAATGACGCGGTTGAGTGCAAACGTCGCCGGTGTGTTCTTGGGCACCGTCGTGTCGAACATCTTTCCATCCGAAGTCCAGCCGGTGTAGTGCACGGTCACGATGTCCGTCGCCAGTGCCTTCTCATCGCTCGTGCCCGGCGTCAGCACCTTGGACGCAAGGCCGCTCGCCGTCTTCTGGGCATCAGCCGGCGGCGCCGCAACATCCGGCGGAACAGGCGGGGCGCCGCGCTGTTGCGCCGTGGCGCTGATCGAAGCCAGCAGCATGACGATCGGGAGGACGGTGCGTTTCTTCATGGCCTGTCTATCCTAACCCGGTGGAACCACGCCGGCGGGGTCGGAGGCATCGACGGCGGCAGTCCGGCGGGACGCAGGAATCACTGGCACTTGGCGGTTTCGCGATCCGATCGAGGCTGGTCGTCTGTCCGGTTGACCGCCCGGGCGAAGATGTCCTCACCGCGCCGCGATCATCGCCCGTCATCGACGTCACAAGGCCTCGACGAATGTGACATGGGGTGAGCACGGTACCATGCATCCGTGCCGCAGATACGTCTCATCGCCATCGACCTCGATGGCACCCTGCTGGACAGCCGAGGCGGGCTGTCAGCCGACAATGCCGCGGCGATTCACGCGGCCGTCAACGCCGGGATTCACGTCGTGCTGGTGACGGGGCGGAGCTATCCGTTCGCACGGCCCGTCGCCGATCCCCTTCCCGCGAGCATCACGCTGATCGCCAGCAACGGTGCTGTGGAGCGCGCGATGGACGGATCCGCGCTCGCGGCACGGCTGCTCGATCGTCAGGTGGCACGCGAGGTGCTCGAAGCGACGCGCACGTTTCGCGACTCCGCCGCGCTGATTTTCGACCGGCCGGGTGAGCGCCAGATGGTCTTCGAGACGATGGACTGGGAGCACCCGCAGCGGAAGGGCTATCGCGCGCGCAACGCGGCGCATATCGCACGAGTGTCGATGTTGGAAGAGGCGCTCACTGAAGATCCGATCCAGGTGATGTTCAACGGCGACGTCTCCGTGATGAGGGAGCTCGCAACCGCGCTGCGCGAGAGCCGGAGACGATGCGCGGTGTCCCTGACGGAGTACGAGGAGCGCGACTTTTCGCTCGTCGATGTCACCTCGCCGCAGGCGACCAAGGGCAAGGCGCTGGCCTGGCGCGCCGCGCAGCTCGGCCTCACGCCCGATGAGGTCATGGCGGTGGGCGATAACTTCAACGACCTCGAGATGCTCGAGTTCGCGGGTGTACCGGTCATCATGGAGAACGCCGTGGCGGCGTTGAAGGATCGGGGTTGGACGATCACCGGCCATCACGACCGGTCCGGCGTGGCCGAGGCCATCTGGAAACTGGCCCTCGATAGAGGCGCTTCCTCGGAGCCCCGGTAGGTCCGCCAGCCCGGGGCGCATGTCACCGGCTCGTGCAGGCCCGGACCCCATCGCCCGATACAGTCTTGGCGCATGCCCAATGGGAACGGAAGCAACGGATTTACGCCGGCTGGTAATCACCTGGGCGTCAATCTCGCATTCACGAAGTTCCTGTTCCTCGTGCTCCGGCGTGATGATGAGGCGGCACGGGCGCGCCTGCGCGCGGCCGCGGGAAGCATCGCCCGCGGCTTCTTCAACGATTTCGACGCCGACGGCACACGGGAGACGCCACCGCACGAGACGATCCAGTTCTTCGTCGCCGATGGCGACCGTGGAGCGGGTGACGGCATCAGCGCTGCCACTCACGCGGTCCAGGTGTCGGGCAAGTACAGGCCCCGCCTCAATGAGGTCGAGGCGGAATTGCGCCGGCGGGTCGGCGATGCCGCAGATGTGGTCGCGCTCGACGGCGCCGAACGCACCCCACGCTACACGAGCTCGGAGCTGTACGAGTTCGCGTATCGCGCGGCGGGATCGCGCCGGTCGGGCCGTGTGGCGCGCAACATGTTCGTGCTGCCTCTCAGCAAGACCTCCGAGTGGTGGAAGCTTTCGTCGCTCGAGCGCCACTCGTACTTCTACCCGCACTTCGACTCCTCGAGCGGATGTCCGGTGCATGGCCACGCGCGCGCGGCAGCTTTCCAGCACATTGGGATCCTAAGCTTAGAATTCCACGTGGACAAGTTGTCGCGG
>JADMIO012704409.1_pt1 | contig 70019 bp, 56 predicted proteins | sample 8958161 | NCBI WGS metagenome assembly JADMIO01 (sample SAMN16585339, study PRJNA669376) | soil metagenome | isolation source: Crop rotation soil | place: USA: Cullars Rotation, Alabama | collected 2011 | reverse complement strand
CGCGACAACTTGTCCACGTGGAATTCTAAGCTTAGGATCCCAATGTGCTGGAAAGCTATCACCGGTGTAGCTCGATACATCCAGTAACATACGCGGCTTACCGTTATATTCAGCTGATGAAGCGGTAAGCGTAATATAGCAAGTGTCGTTGTCGGAGCCCACAATTTTAACCTGGTGTGTTGCATTATCAAGGCAGAAAAACACAGTGCTATCTCTTTTAATTCCGCCATTATATAAGCTGAACTGCATGCAGAATGATTTTCCGGCAGCACCCCAAACATCAATCCAGTTTCTTTTATAGGGAAGGTAATAAGAGAAGATAGGAAACGTGCTTGCCAGCGAATCCGTAGCGGAAAATGTTTTTTGAAAATGAATGGTATCCTCGCCGCTATTACCTGCTGAGAGCACAAAAATTTTACCGGGCCCGGTAAGGTTATCACAAGCCTGGCTGAATAAGGAATTGCCGTCATGCGGCCCCAGGACAGATCCCCAGCTTAAATTAATGACCACCGGCTTATTCACGGATGCTGCGTAATTATATATGTAATTCATAGCGTCCAGGAAATCAGTAAGTCCTGTGCTGGCCCAGCTTCCGGTATCGGGATTTATGGCGACTAATGCTATATCGCTGCCATAGGCCATGCCCCTGTAACGGGTGCTGTTTCCACCGGGACCTCCGGCGCCTGATCCGGCAGCTATACCTGCTACGTGGCTACCATGGAAAAAGTCTGTGCGATCATGTCCTTTAGCTATGATAGAAGCAGAGTCTGTGTATTCGCTGCCATAGGAAAAGCCTGCAGGCGGGGTGCCTGAAGTAGTCTTTTCTTCCCATACACGCTTTATGCGGTATTTGCTGTAGGTTGTATCAAAAAAAGTTGGGTGTGTATAATCAAATCCTACATCAATCACTCCCATGATCACACCAGTGCCGTTGTATGGCTGTGGAAGACCGATGCCTTTTTGCACAGAATCCACCCGGGTGGCCTTGCGGGCCGAATCCAGCAAGCTGTAAACAGGGGCGTCCATGTCAATGTAACGTATCCCTTTTAACCGGGATAGTTTTTCCAGGTTGTCTTCGGGAACCCGCAAAGTGTATATAGATCCTGCTTTTGTACCGATATGAACATGCAGGGGATCCAGCGCGGCTTCATCAAACCCGGCTTGTACCTGCATTAATACACTGACATATACCTGTTGCTGTTCATCCGTTTTGTAAACATAACGAGCGTGGGGATCTGCTGTATTGTATTTTTGCTGTCTCCATAGGTATTGTTGTGCGGATGCTGAAAGTTTGGCATACCCTGTACTTTGTGCATACAGACAAATACAATTAAACAGCAATAAAACCGTGATACTGATCCGCTTCATACTTAAAAAAAGAATTTTTCAAATGTAATTTATTAAAAGAGACGGAAAAAGTTGCCTTAAACATAATTTATAAAGGCAATACCGGGGTTGAGTATTAAAACTCTATTTTCAGATGTTTTATTTTCTATCTGACAATTACTTTTCTTGATACTTCTCATTTACCAGATGGGTTAAACTGGGGAAAAAAGTACACATCCTGAGTAAGTCCAAAGCAATGAAATCTTCATTTTGATAGAAATTTTCATAAAAAAGAGCTTTTTAAAACTTAAATACTGCTCAGAATGCTGGCATAGTAGTTTCAATATGGAGGCCGTATAGGTTTAAATAATTCTAACAATTAAAAAAGAAAAAAAATGAAAAAGTATCTTTTAGTACTTCTCGCTGCTGCAACATTTGCCGGATGCGAAAACCACAAAGCGGAGCTTGCCCAGGCTTCGAGACAAAACGATTCCTTGATGGCTGTAGTAAATTCAAAGGATGCCGTTGTAAATGATTTCCTTACTTCCTTTAATGAAATACAGGACAACCTGTTGGCCATTACGCAAAAGGAAAATATTGTTGCTTCAGATGCATCAGCCGGTGCAGAAGTTAACAGGCCTACTAAAGAAAGAATTAAAGACCAGATAACTGCTATTAATGGCTTAATGGATAAAAACAAACAAGCGATTGCTGACTTGTCAAGAAAATTAAAGAATTCAGGTGCTAAAAGTGCCAAGCTTGAAAAAATGCTTGCCACTTTAAATGAACAAATGGAGCAAAAGGATAAAGACCTTGCAGAATTAAATACCAAAATAGAAGGGTTGAATATCCAAGTAGCTACATTGAATACCAACGTAACTGATTTAACCAATCAAAATACCACACGTCAACAAACCATTGAAGCTCAAACAAAAGCCATCCATACTGCCTACTATACAGTCGGAACTTCAAAGCAGTTAAGGGATGAACAAGTAGTAGATAAGAATGGCGGCTTGCTTGGGATTGGAAAAACTCCTGTATTAAAACCCAATTTTAATACTGAAGTTTTCAAAACAGTAGATATTACTGAAACAAGCACTATACCTGTAAACAGCAAGGAAGCAAAGTTAGTCACTTCTCATCCTGCTGATTCTTACAAATTGCAGATGGAAAACGATAAGGTGAGCAATATCATTATTACGAATCCTGACAAGTTTTGGAAGGCCAGTAAATACCTTGTAGTACAGACCAATTAATAAGATGAGAGTCATAGGTAGGTTCGTATTACAAAAAACAATCCCCGTAACTCTTACGGGGGTTGTTTTTATGATGAGGAGCATATACTATAGTTCAAATTGATTAATTTTACTGTTATATTTCCCAGTCATGATTAACACTGACACAGTACTGATTATAGATGACGAACCGGAAATCTGTTTCCTTTTGTCAAGCATGCTTAAGAAAAAGAAGCTACAACCTTCTATTGCTCATACTATAAACGAAGGAAACAAAAAACTTCAGGAACAGCCCGGCATTTTATTTCTTGATATCAATCTGCCGGATGGATCAGGATTGGATTTATTGAAAAAAATAAGAAAGGAATTTCCTGCAATGAAAATTATTATGATCAGCGCATATGACGGGGAAATGGAAAGGGCAGAAGCAATGCAGTGGGGGGCAGATGCTTTTATTGGCAAACCTTTTACAAGTGATGTAGTTTTAAAAACAATTAATGAATTAGCCATAAGCGCTTAACAAATAAACGTAGTTGTTTTTTTAGTATTTTTATTCACCAAATAATTAACCGAAAATTAAAATTATGGGCACCATACTAATTGCTGATGACGATCGCGATATATGTACACTTCTTTCACGCTTTCTTACAAAAAACGGATTCGAAACCGTAACTGTGCATAGTGGAGGTAAAGCGCTTGAACAGATTAAAGGAAATAAAATAGACCTGTTGTTGTGTGATTTCCGGTTAGGTGATATGGAAGGCGCTGAAGTATTGACGGAAGTTAAATCCATGCAACCTGCTTTGCCTGTTATTATCATTACGGGTTATTCGGACATAAAAGTCGCCGTAAATATGATCAAAGCAGGAGCTTATGATTATGTCACCAAGCCTATTTTTCCCGATGAAATTTTACATACTATTAAAAAGGCACTTGCTGCAAAAGATGCTTCTCCGGCTGCTGAACCCAGCACAGGTCCATCCAAAATCCAGCTAAAGCCCACGGATTCTTCTGATTTCGTGACTGGAGCAAGCAAGGAAGCCTTGGAAATGAAAAAGCAAATTGACCTGGTGGCACCGACTAATTACAGTGTGATTATATACGGAGAAAGCGGTTCAGGAAAAGAGGTCGCAGCTAAAGCGATACATGATAACAGCCCGCGCAAGGATCTTCCGTTTATAGCTATGGATTGTGGCGCTATCTCCAGGGAACTGGCAGGAAGCGAGCTTTTCGGCCATGAAAAGGGATCATTTACAGGTGCACTGAATGTTAAAATTGGTCATTTTGAATTGGCTTCCGGCGGAACGCTCTTCCTGGATGAAGTAGCAAACTTATCTTACGATGTTCAGACATCATTGCTTAGGGTAGTCCAGGAGAGGAAATTGAAACGTATAGGTGGCACCAAAGAAATTCCATTTGATGTCAGAATATTAGTGGCATCCAACGAAAATCTGGCAGAAGCATGCCGCAAAGGAAAGTTTAGAGAAGACTTATTCCATCGCTTCAATGAATTTAATCTTTCCGTACCTCCGCTCAGGCAGCGTCAAAAGGATATTATGGTTTTTGCCCAGCACTATCTTGCTGTAGCAAATAAGGAACTGGGAAAACAAATTTCCGGCTTTAACGAGGAGGTTGAAAATTGTTTTATGAAATATTCCTGGCCGGGCAATATTCGTGAGCTTAAAAATGTGGTGAAGCGCTCGGCTTTATTGACTTCTGGTACCGTAATAACATTAAACGAACTGCCTCAGGAAATTATAGGAGGAAAAAACGGTCCGGTAAATATTCCAAATGGTTCGTTTATGCAAGACTCCGGCATTATACCTGATCTGAAGCATACTGCTCAGGAAGCTGAGTACAGCATGATCCTGGAAATTCTGAAGAAGGTCAATTATAATAAAACCAAGGCAGCAAAGCTTTTGAACATAGACAGAAAGACCTTATATAATAAAATGAAAGCATTCGATTTGTGAAGCCGTTTACAGTCTACGGTTTACTCTTAGAACCGTAAACCGTAGACTGTAAACCGTAAACCTTTTGTTCTATGCTTTTCAGCAGCAAATACAAAATTTCTGAAAACATCACCTGGGTAGTACTTAGTATATGTATCCTTCCTGTACTATTTAACCTGGCCGGTATCGATTTTGGCACACTTAAACGTGCATTGAAATTTGATGAAGTGATGCAACTCACGGATATTGAGAATAAAAATGTATTGCGTGAATATTTTCGGGGCCGCTTTGTACATGTTATTCTCGCTTGTTGTGCTATCACTATTGCTTTTCTTACCATGGTGCTGGCCTTTATTGATTTTAAGGTAAAACGCGACGTCAGCACACCCATTGTAGGTGTTGCACTTTTTTGCTCCGGTATACTGTATATATTTCATCTGTTGGTGTCAACCAGCCTTATTCATACGGTGCATCAACAGATATATATTACCTCTTTCACCTGGTTTTTTTGCCGGCTGTTTCACGCCAGCATTCTCATTCTTGGTGCAGGCATTTTTCTTTTTAAGCCCGGAGCAACTGTAAGGAGGACGCCCAAAAACAAAACATGGTTTATCTTTTCTATCACTGTTGCATTTGTCATCATCACATTTGCCACTATTGCCGTTTTGTTTAATAGTGATAGTGCTCCAATGGCCATCTATCCTTACCGGAACTTTGCACGGGATTATGAGCTGATCACTTTAGCTTTATATATTATAGCTGGTTTCATTATTTTGCCGAAGTTCTATTCCAGATTTCCTTCTTTCTTTTCTCAAACACTGCCCCTCAGCATGCTACCTGCTATAGCGGCCCAGGTCTATATGGCTTTTGGTTCCCTTGACCTTTTTGATAACAGCTTTAACATTTCTCATTTCATGATGGCCTTTACATATTTCATTCCATTTACAGGCTTGGGAATGAACTATTATCAAACGCATAAGAATGAGAAGAATGTTATTGAAGCACTGCACAGTGAGGCGAAGGAGAGAAGGCATACAGAGGAACTGCTAAGCGGAGCCCTGAATACTTCTCAAAGTGGTATTATGGCATTCAAGTCAATTCGGGATAAACATGGTAAGATTGAGGATTTTGAATGGCTCATTGCCAACCCTGCGTCTGAAAATATAACAGGCATATCTTTTATGAATGCGCGCGGTAAAAAGCTTTCTGAGTCCCTGGCCTTTATGATTGAGGACGGGCTGGTAGATATGTTCAGGAATACGGTTCAGCGCAATGAAGCGCTGAATTACGAATACTATTCAAAAGGAAAGAAAAAGTGGCTGCAGGTGTCTGCAGTGAAAATGGAAGATGGTTTTGCAGTCACCTTCAATGATGTTTCAAAAAGAAAGAACGCGTTGGAGGATGTTGTCCGGTCTGAAAAGCTGGCGATGACGGGCAGGATTGCGCGGGGTATTGCACATGAAGTACGGAATCCACTTACGAATATCCAGCTTTCATTGCACCAGCTAAAAACTGAAATGGCTGCCACGGATGATGCGAAAATGTATGCCGACATTATTCAGCGTAATGCAGACCGCATTAACCAGTTGATCAATGAGTTGCTTAAATCATCCAAACCGGCAGAGCTTAATTTTTGTAAATACCCAGTGAATAAATTGCTTGAAGAAAGCATTGCCATGGCGGAAGACCGTTTAATGCTCAAGCAGATCCGGGTAGAGCGGAATTTCAATGGTCATTTGCATGACTTATTCATTGATTCAGATAAAATAAAAACAGCATTGCTTAACATTATCATCAATGCCGTTGAAGTAATGGCACCTGGGAAAGGAATATTAAAAGTAGGTGCAGAAGAAAGGGAGCATAGATGCCTTATTACCATTGAAGATAATGGCACAGGCATTAGTGAAGAAAATATCGGTAAGCTTTTTGAACCTTTCTTCAGCGCAAAACCAAATGGTATGGGGCTTGGATTAACAAGCGCCAGGAACACTATTACTGCTCATAAAGGAACTATTGAAGTGGAAAGCCAGGTGGGAATCGGAACGCGGTTCATCATTGGCTTTGAACAATCCAATTAAATTCAGCTCTTAATTCCCAGCTTGTTTGCTATGTCCTTCGGCAAAGCACGCTTGTTCACCATGATGCTGGTAGTCTTATATAGGAAGAAAGGAACAGAGCAATAGAAGTAACCATTCAGGTCATTCTTTTCCGTTCCCCATGAATTCTTTACCAGGAAGTAAGAATTGCCGTCCTGGTCTTTGGCCATGCCTGTTATCTGCATGCCATGATCATCCGTGGTGCTGAGATTGTCAAAGGCTTCCTGCCTGATCTGTTGCGTGATGACTTTTTCTTTACCCGGTTTGTTAAACATGGAATCTTTTTCTGTCTGTATCATATCATCATAATCCTTCTCCGGAATAATGGCTACACCGTTTTTAAAGGAGAAGCCTTTCTCACTCACATCGCTTCCCCATTCCACCGTATAATCATTGGTGAGGGCATTGGTAGCAATGCGGCCTAAGTCTTCAATGGACACATTATATATAAGGCTGTTGGACCAGTTGTCAGACACTTCCATGATGAATTGTGAATAGAGCGGATGGTGGGTGAATGAAGTCAGCTCCACATAGTCATCGGGATTAACATCCAGCGATTTGGCAAACGATTTCGCTGTATAGCTCTTGCCCTGGTATGTAAAGGTTTCGGGCGGTGCACCCATGTAACCGTTCAGGGCGCCGATGAAAGCAGCTTTCCAGTTGGGGTTCAGCTTTCCGTCAGGGGTTTTAATCATGGCATCCAGCATGGCTTTCAGCACCTGGTCTATTTCTCCGTGCACCGGTTTGGATTCACCTGCAGGCATGCCGGAATAAACCTCCTGCGGCATTAAGCCATATTCACGGATGGCATTGATTACATCGTGAGGCTCCCCGCCTGCACCAAAGCTGGTATGTCCCTGGTAACGTACATAGTGCTCCGCTTTTTGAATATACATATTACGCACAATAAACATTTCGCTTAAGTCATATGTGCCTTTGCCATTGCGTATCAGTTCTGATTCAATAAAGGACTGCGTAGAAAAACACCAGCACGTACCTGACTTGTTTTGATTTTTCACAGGCGTGCAGTTTACCTGCTTTTCCATGGTAAAGGTATAGCCACCATTCTTTTTATTGGTGTTGATAGTTGGCTGCGCGCCGGCTGATATGCAGATAACAGTCAATGCTGAAAGGATACAAGAATACGATAGTTTCATATAGATAAATAATATTAGTGAGCGAAAGTAATTATTTCATTTTCAATGAAAAGTTAAGGATATGTTTAGGTTGATGTTAAGAGAAGGATATCATCCCTGCACTTTGGATGTGATCCGAACCTTTAACGGATATATGGAAACAGTAAAAATTTAAGCAGCTCCTGAATAACAATACCTTTAATTATTAGAACTAGCTTATCTATTTGGTCACAGGGAGTGATGATTTCGAAAGTAATAAGGGTCGTATTAATGCTTATCGTGCGTCCCTTTTTTTTCTTCTGGCTTGTATTTATTGAGATAGTACAGAATTTCTTTTAAGGCATTCAGCTTTTTATCCATCACCTGCGGGGCTGTAACGGACTGGTGGCCGTTGGTGATGGTTCCTACCTGGGGATCGGCAAAAATAAAGGTGTAGAAGGTGCTGGTTAAAACTTTATCCATCTTGAGAAACCTGTCATATACGAGCAACGATTTGACCGCTGCCTGCTTGCTTTTTTCATCGGTCATATAAAGATTGATCATGTACCAGAAAGCCATTTTAAGCTGCTGCTTTTTAATGAATTCAACTACTGCATTCCATTCATACGTTTTAGGATAAGCAATTTGCCGGAGCTTTTCATCGGAAAGAAGCATCTGCGTTTCGGGGGAGATGATGATGGAATCACCCTGAACGGAAACACCTTCTACATATAGATTCTCCAGCCAGGTGGTAATGATTGAATCCTGCCTGGCTCTTGCAGTGTCGGCCACAGGCGCCGGTGTAGCCTGCGCTTGCGCATGCAGCATGCCCGGAAGGAGGAACATGGCAGCAAAAAAGAAAAGGTGATGGATGCTTAATTTCATTGAACGAACTTATTATAACAGCAGTATACTAATAATTGGGGCTCCCTGAAAAGAGAGCCCCAATATCTTAAATTATCGGCTTCGACAACTGCTCAGCCACCTCTTTGCCTTCACACAGTTGCAGAGACTTATTAATTAATGCTTTGCTGCATCGGCTGATGATTTCACTTTTGCTAAATCATCCACCTTTGCTTCCAGCTTTTGAAGCCTGATCTGCGAATCGTTTACCTTGCTTTCGAACTTCTTCAACACCTTCAGGTAATCACCGTTGTGCACACCCACTACGGTATTCACCATCTTCGGTCCGTCAAGAAGATCGTTGTCCCATGACCGGCCTACAGCATATTTGAAATCTTCAATGGTCATGTTGTCAGGATGCACAGCCAGTCCGAAGCCGGGCGTAGCGCTTTGTGCAACGATGTAATCGCCCGACACTACAGGGCCCAGCACTTTCACAGGCACCTGGCCCATGAAGGCAATGTTGTTTCCCATCTTTGTTCTTCCTTCTGCAGGTACATTGCCCAGCACAATCGGGTTATGTGACACCACCATCACTTGTTCAGCATGATCCAGGTTCTTTGTTATTTTTCCTGCGTTCACAGCTACAATATCACCAGCGGTGATCAATTCCAAGCCGTCAGCTCTTTCCAGCCATTCTGCATAGTCACCATTGCCGGAAGCATATTCAACACCCAGTGTTGCATAGTTCTTAAGGGCTGCGGTAATTTCAGCTTTGAAATGGTATTGCGCATGGAACTTATCCACCTTGCTGCTGGTAAGCGCTCCGTATAAAGAATACATAAATGCCGGATTCAGATAGTTCGTTGACCAGTTCGTAACGGATACAGCGCGGATGGTTCCCATCTTGGCGTCATTCTTATCTGCGAAGCGGATGAATTCATTGTCATTGTTCATTGGTGTTGAACCCACAGCATCTTCCAGGCAAAGGTCTGTCGGAATGCCCCAGAAAGAAAGGTCAGCTATGTTGATGTCAGGTACGCCAATGCCGGTAAGGTCGATGGTTGGCAGCTTAGGCATGACTTCTGTCTTTGGCAGAACTTCAACTTTCGGAATGTCCAATGCAGGAATGGTAAGAGAAGGAATGCTTCCCAATGCACCCAGGTCAAGCCCGCCGAATATGGTTGTTGAATTCCATATATGCTGTGCAGGCGTTGAATAAGGACCGATGTTTATCGGAAGATCCAATAAAGTATTTAGCTGACCGATAATGATATTTCCAACACCTACTGCCAGGCCTGCAATGGCCTTGGCATCGTCTTCTGTGGCTGTGAGCACGATGTCGCCCAGCAGGTCAAGCCTGTTGCCGGAGTAGCTGCAGCTGATGAGGTTTTTCATCTTTGTTGCCTGCGCATCGCTGATGCCGCTGGAGATAGTAGGAGGGGAGTAAACCGATTTAGCTTTGCCTAGCTTGATTTTTATACCGTCACCTTTACTGTTATCGGTATTTGTAAACGTGGCCAGAAATTCACCGTCAGCAACGCTGCTGGTTACCTTTAGCTGATCATTGATGGTTGTAAGACCTTCCACTGTAGCCTTGCCGCCCACGTTCAGGTTTTCTGCAATGCCTGTACCGCCGCTGACGATCAACGCACCTGTTGTTGATGAAGTAGAAGATGCGTTATTCAGCATTTTAGCTACACCGGCAACGCTCAGGTTTTCACCAATGCCTGTACCACCGATAACAACCAATGCTCCAGTAGATGCAGAAGTAGAGGTAGTGCTGTTTAGCATTTTAGCAACCCCACCAACATTTAGATTCTCCCCGATGCCTGTTCCGCCTGTCACAACTAAAGCGCCCGTGGATGCAGATGAGGAAGTAGCGCTGTTCAGCATCTTAGCAATGCCGCCAACATTCAGGTTCTCGCCAATGCCTGTTCCGCCAGTCACTACAAAAGCGCCCGTGGATGCAGAAGTGGAAGTGGTTGAATTCAATATTTTTCCGATGCCGCCTACATTCAGGTTTTCTCCTATTCCTGTTCCGCCAACGACTGTTAAAGCTCCTGTAGTGGTGCTGGTTGAAGAAGTTGCATCTGATATGGCAAGCTTTCCGCCGAAAGCGCTGGCACCGCCGAAGCTGACAGCACCGCCAACATTCAGGTTGCCTACAATGCCTGCACCGCCGGCAACGGTAAGCGCGCCTGTAGTATTGCTGGTAGACTGGGTGGTGTTTTTCAAGCCCGTTAATCCACCTACATTCAAATCTCCTGCAACACCTTCACCGCCTGCAACTGTGAGGGCGCCTGTGGTTGTGCTTGTGCTTGCTGTGTTATTCAGTATGGCTGTTATTCCGCCTACATTTAGCTGCTTGCCGATGCCTACACCACCCACTACGGTGAGCGCGCCTGTAGTTGTATTTGTAGACTGCGTGCTGTTGGTGACGGCCTCAATGCCATTCACCGTCAGGGTTCCAGTCAGTAAGGTTGCACTGCTATTCGCTACTGTAAGTGCCCCGTTATTGGTAGTTGCTCCACCCACAGTATTTAAGCTCACGTTATTCTTTACCACCAGGTTATTGCCAACGGTAGCGCTGTTAACGATGTTAACATCACCGGTCTTAAATATTCTCGCACGTTCTATTGCATTTGTGCGCAGCACTAAATCCGTATTATCAGCTGTGCCTATAAATTCCTTTGAGGGATTGGTACCTAAATTACCGGGTGTATTCCATGAATTACCGTTGGATGCAGTTCCTTGAACAGTAGGGCCGCTTACGGCGGAAGGATCGCTGTTATTCTTTCCCATCAGACTTTCGGCAGTTCCTGCTGAGCCCGCATAAAACGCATATGGCACTGCAAGCAACTGTGTGGTTGCAAGAGCTACATATTCATCATTTGCATTCATCTTAATGGCAACATTCATCCAGATTTCCTTCGAGCTCCAGGGAATATCACTCCAATGGCCTTTCAGCTCTGTACCCTTGCCAATAACAAGCGTAAAGAGACCGAATTTATTGGTTACCGCTTGTTGCGTTTCAGTATAGTAAACGGCAGGAGTTTTGGAATCGGCACTTAGCAAGCTAATTTTGAGAAAAATCGGGTGATCGGCAAGAACCTGTCCGTCTTTATCGCGCGCTACAGCCTGGTAATTCATACCCTGCGACATCCGCTGTGCAAATGCCTGGCCGAAGACGCATGTAAGTAAAATGATAAGTAGTAGAGATTGTTTTTTCATAATTGTTAAGTTTAACTGTTAGGTAAAAGGTTGTTGAATTTTTGAAATTTTATATGACTTGATTAAGTTTTCATCATGATCATACACGTGAAGTATATATAGACCCGCTGCCAGGGCCGTCATATCAATTTCTTTAGAACCGACAGCGGCAGTTTCCGCTACCGATAATTTTTTTCCATTTAAGTCAGAAAGAGAGAGGAAAACTTTTCCGCTTTCCTCCGAACGGATGCTGACAGTGAGAATGGACGCTACCGGGTTAGGCGCTACGTTAATTTCATACAAAGAGGAAAGAGATGCATTGGCAGCTGCCTCAGCTACTACGCGCAGAGCAGGCTGATGAAATCCTTCTGTATATATGTTATCGACTGTGGATATTGTGGCTATGGCAGATTCACCCACCGTCCATTCCACCTGCACGGTTTCTGTTTTATCAATGCCACCACCCGGGCTAACAACGGTCGGGGTCAACGTTTGTGCCTGGCAAACAGACAAAATTCCACAGGTGCTAATTAGCAAGAAGTAGTTTTTTTTCATTATTTATGAATTTATAGGTAAGAAGGAGCAGCAATTGTTAAACATATACTATAAAATATATATTATAATGAAATTACTTTAGGATCGGAGGCGATTTGTTAAAGTATACGGAGTAAATGTATAACAATTATCTTATAAGACAACACTCATTATTAAATTTTAATATAATTAGGGCTACAACAACTAAGAATATGCCTTTGTATTTCTGCGTTCTATGGATAAAAAATGCGATTTTTAAATAAAAATAAGCAGTGGAGGGAGTTATATCAGCATGCGTGGAACGCCAGGAAGACTTCGTTTTGTGAATTTCTGTTTTACATCCATAAGGGTCACAATTACATACCCTTATGGATGTATTTAAATGGTAATTTCTTATTTTAAAGCGTTCCGTTATATAACCGTAGTCGGTATAACGAAATTAATAGGCAGTATATACTGTTTGTTAACAGGGTTGCCGCCTACTGTTCCCGGTTTCCAGTCCGGCATGAGCTTCACTAAGCGCAGCGCTTCAGCATTCAGTAAATCATTCACCCCTTTCATAATCATCGGATCAACGATTTTACCTTCTTTATCAATGATAAAAATAACGGATACGCTGCCACCGGTTCTGCTTGCCATCAACTCAGTAGGGTATTTCATATTTTCATGCAAAAATAATTTCAATGCTTCCAATCCTCCGGGATATTCCGGTTCCGTCTGCGCTACAGAAACCCCATAACCGGCTTTTACTTTTTGCACCTGCGCAAAAGAAGTAAGACCATATACATTAAATATGGATAGTAAGGCTAAAAGTTTAACTGTTTTCATAAAATATTTGTTTAAGTTATTATTTATATAATTCATTTTCAATGTTAAAGATACAGAATTTAAGGCTGTTTTTTGCATGATTTTCATTGTTTTATCAACTTTGTTTGTTCAGAATTAAAAGCATTTTTAATTCTTTTTTGACGGTTTATTCGGGCATATGATGGTGGCGAAAGGAGCTTTTTAAGAACTGCATGGCTGAGAGAGTAATAATGGCTCCCGAGGCTATTCCTTCCGAGAATAGGAGGATAAAAATGGACGGAATGGTCAGCACGGGGCCATGCGCCACTTTAGACTGTACATATTTCAAAAAACCAGGATCAATAAAGTGAAGATATAGCGCCATAAAGGCTGCAAAAAGGAAAGCAGCAATAACGCTCGTGTAAAAACCAATGGCCATACCACGCAGATAAAAATCTTCTCCCTGGTATTCATGCTTTAACTTAGTAATCGCATACCAGACGGCGGCCAGCATAATGATAAGATTAAAAAATCTGAATTCAAGTATATATGCTAAACCAAGAAGCTTCATGAGCAGGAAATAAAGAATAAGGGTCACAGCAGTAACGATACCTGTGGTTATTCCGATGCGGTGAACTGAACTTGTAAGGGCTTTCATAATTGTTTTATTTAAATTTTGTACTGTTGGTTAAAATGCAAAGCGTAAGCTCAAAGCGCCGTCCCAATAGCCTTCCACGCCATCCCAGAAGTCAAAAAAGGGTTTTAAATCTACGCCGATGCTGATTGGAGCATCTTTAAATTTATAATCCAAACCGATGATGAAGTCAATGCCTGCAACCGCTGCCGTTTCACCTTCAGCTTCTACATATAGATGATCTCCGTGCTTCACATAATAGCGGTAGTAGTGAGCGCCATACCGGAAGAAGCCGATATGGGCGCCACCTCCATAAAACCATTTTAAGCCTGGCGCATTCGTAATCGGTTTAAACTTCTCATAAAGGCCCGTTATCATAAAATTCCTGTATCCTATTCCCAGAATGCCTTCCAGAGCAGTATTGTTATTAGTAAACCCGCGCACTGTAAGGCCACTGGTGGCGCCTCCAAGCCTAACTCCAATGCCCATTTTATAATCTTGTTGCGAATAGGCGCTGAATGAAATCAGCGTTGCAAGGGCGCAAATGCGAATGGTTTTTGTCAATATTTTCATGGTTTTAATGTTTTAAGTTACCATGAAAGGTTCAATTTCTATTCCACTAATAGGATAATGGAATTCCATCCTTTTAATGAAAAGAAGTAATATTTGTAAAATTCAGTGTTGAGGAAATTCCACAAATGGGGAGGGGAAACGGTTTGCAATTTACAGTTTACGGTTTACAGTTTACAGTTAATATTCATGGTGAATCCCACTTTATAATAGTAAACTCTAAACCGTAAACTCGTAAACGGGTTATTTCCAGCCCATTCTTTTCTTCAATTCAGTGATGTGTGCCAGGTGATGATTGCAGTGCCATGCGTAGAGAGCAGCAGTCCGGGCCAGGGTCATTTCCATTTTGGAAGCAGGGTGAAAAAAGGTTTTATGGAAATCTTCCGGTGTCATATTCCTTAAGAAGGCAACCCAGCGTTTGTGCAGGGCTTCAATCAATGGCAGCGACAGCTGAACGGGTGCATGTTTTGCCTCCGGAAGCTCAGCCCACTGTTTCTCTTCGTATGTTTTGATAGTAGGATTATTTTCTGTCAGCGCCCACTTGAAACGTATATACGAATTAATATGACTGTCAGCCAGGTGATGCACCACCTGCCTCACTGTCCACCCTCCTTCACGGTATGGGGTGTCTAGTTGCTCATCATTTAATCCTGCTACTGCCTTTGCCAGCAATGCAGGTAATGCTTCAATCGTTTTAATGTATTCATCAATCATTTGAGGTGTGTAGTTTTCCGGCGCTTTGAATTTGCCTATAGGGTAGCGAAGTTGGTCGATTGCTGTTTCCATGGTGGTCTGATTGTCTGAACTGTGAATAGACGGAATTAAGTAATAAGCAGAATGAACTGCAAACTTAAAAAAAGTTGCATTCTCAAAAACCACATGCTGTATAACTACCGTATGTCTGTTAAATTCAAATAATAAAACTAAAACTTTAAAACTATGATGAAGAAAATGATTCCGGTACTTGCCATTGCTATAGCATTCGGCGTATCAACTGTAAATGCCCAGGACAACATGATGAAGGACAATAAAATGGGCAAGGAAAAAGGTGTGATGGTTGGCGGTGCCATGATGGTTCCTTCCAAAGACATTGTGGACAATGCCGTGGGTTCTAAAGACCATACCACCCTCGTTGCTGCCGTGAAAGCTGCAGGACTGGTAGAAACGCTGAAGGGAACAGGTCCATTCACCGTTTTCGCACCTACCAATGCAGCCTTTGGCAAGCTTCCCAAAGGCACAGTAGATGATTTGCTTAAACCTGAAAACAAGGGCAAGCTCACAAGCATACTGACGTATCATGTCGTTCCCGGCAGGTACACTTCCAGTGACCTTAAGAACGGCATGAAGTTAAAATCTGTGGAAGGCGAAGATTTATTGGTAACAGAAAAGGGCGGCAAGTGGTATGTCAACAATGCGCAGATTACCATTGCAGACGTTATCTCCAGCAATGGAGTAACACATGTAATCAATACGGTGGTAATGCCATCGATGAAAAAGTAAGAAGAAGGGAGTGTGTTTCTAAAGAGTCTCGCAATAAGCGAGACTCTTTTTTTTATTTACGTTCGAGCCGTTGTCACACCTCTTTAATAAATTTCTCTACCGCTTCCTTTATTTGGTTGCGAACTGCTATGGTTTGCTTAATTTTCGCTTCATGTGTACCCTCAAACGTTGAAGGGTCTTGAAAACTCCAGTTCATTTTCTTGTGAATTCCCGGAAAGACCGGGCAGCGTGCAGCGTTTGCCTCGTCACAAACCGTTACAACATAACTATATACTCTTCCCTGTTTAAAAAACTCAAAAACATCTTTCGTTTGATTTGTTGATATATCTATTCCTTCTTCTCTCATGACCTCAACGGCAAGAGGATTCAATTTACCCGCTTCAAGTCCTGCACTCTCTGCATGAAACCTCTCACCGCCAAACTTTTTTAAGTACGCTTCTGCCATCTGGCTTCGTGCTGAGTTATGGATACAGAGGAACAACACTTTTATTTTCTCTGTCATACGAAGAGCCAAACTATATTAATGACACAGAACTTTGGATCAAAGCCGAAGATGGCTTGAAGGATGATAACAGATGTCGTGATGACAATGGGTTTCTTATACTTTAAAAAATTAGCAGCAATTTTCTGTTGCACAGCAGGCGGGATTTTTAGCGTTGGTTTTAGTGAAAAATTCATTGAAGATTTTTTCGAACTTCTCAAAGGTTTTCCAGTTGATACAGTAACAGGACGTGACTCCCTCCACAGTGCCTTTGATCAATTCTGCTTTAATCAACTCTTTGAGATGCTGTGATACGGTGGATTGCGCAAGCGGGAGAACCTCTACTATTTCACCGCAAATACAAGTTTCTCTCTTTGCTATTTCTTTCAGGATGGCCACACGAGCAGGATGACTGATGGCATTGGCAAAGTCTGACAACTCATTTTCTTTCTTAGAAAACTCTTCTTTTTTATTTATAGCCATTGGTGTTTATTTAATATCGCAAATATACGATAAATGAAATAGTAAAAGCAAACAGTTTGAAAATATTTTTCCACTGTGCTTTTTACCTGCTGTGGAGATTTGCTATCTGCGCTTGCAAACAGACAAGGAAATAAAACTTGACTGCATCGTGTAGTCTGTCTTTTGCCACAAATCGTGAATCTTTCGCCTGAAATCGTCAGTCTTTCGTCACAAATCGTCAGTCTTTCGCCTAAAATCATCAGTCTTTGGCGAAAGATCGTTAGTCTTTCGCCACGAATCGCCAGTCTTTCGCTTAAAATCGTCAGTCTTTGGCGAAACATCGTCAGTCTTTTGCCACGAATTGTCAGTCTTTCGCCTAAAATCGTCAATCTTTGGCGAAACATCGTTAGTCTTTCGCCACGAATTGTCAATCTTTCGCCTAACATCGTTAATTTCTCGCGTTAAATTATCCATGATGGCAGAAATATGCCCAATCTTCGGGGTTTGTCTTTCCGTGAGATGAGGGAACGGAAAATTCGTTTATTTGTTTATCATTTTTTATTCCGTGTTATTCAATAGTTTTGCCTTATGAAGAAAATAATCAAAACAAAAGATGCTCCGGCGCCCATCGGCCCTTACAGCCAGGCTGTGTTAATGAATGATACTTTATATATATCAGGCCAGGTGGCCATTAATCCTGAGAATGGGCAATTGGTAATGGATAACATCATCGAGGAAACGCACAGGGTGATGAAAAACCTGCAAGCTATATTGAAGGAAGCAGGCATGGATTTTACGCATGTGGTAAAGACCACTATTTTCCTGAGCAACATGAACCTGTTCAGCAGTGTGAATGAAGTGTATGGTTCGTACTTTAAAGCAGATCCTCCTGCGCGTGAAACTGTTCAGGCTGCCGGATTGCCTAAGAATGTGAATGTGGAGATCGGCATGATTGCAGTGAAATAATATGCAGATGTGTAGATGTAAGGATCTACCTGTCAACATGCGTCCATGCTGAGAAAGACTTTTTTTGATCGGCGTTTATTTTACTAAGCTGTTCTATTTTATACTGGTTGTAGTAAGTCTTTCCATCTGGTTTTAACTCCAAGGTTTTTAGTTTTTTCTGTGATGAAAAAATGTGAAGCGTTATTTTTTCTGCTGATTGATGGTAGCGAATAAGATCATGAAGATTGTTTTCAACCCTGGTTTCATTCACAGCAATGATTTCATCCTGCCTGCTTAATCCTGCATGATAAGCGGGAGATGCAGGGGCAATGGCCGATATCTTTGTCAACCCATTTTCAATAACAGCCTTAAAGCCAAATAGAGATTCGTTAAGATTTTTAGCCGGCGAAATCACAAGGCCGCAGCCGACGGTTTCCAACAAATCATCCAGCAAAGGTTTGTAATCCAGGGTGCCATAAATATAATTCGAGAAAAGATCCTGCAATGGTTTACCCGCTGTATTTTCAACAACACGTTTATAATCTTCTTCGCTGTAGCCATGATGTCTTTTTGCAAAATCAATATATAGAGACTGTAGGACATCATCCAGCGATTTGTTGTTACCTGTATGCCTTCTGATTAAAAGATCTGTCATAAGTGCCGTCAGGCAGCCTTCATCATAGATGGAAGTTTTGCGGTCAGGAATGCCCGGCGTATAGCCATCCAACCAGGTATCAAAGGATGCATCAGCAACGGAAAGGTTAAACCTGCCGTAATTGTCAAAATGCTTTTGCAGCCTTACATTCAGCTCTGCAAAATATTGCTTCACGCTGTACACGCCGCATCGCAAAAGAAAAAGATCGCCATAGTAGGTGGTAACGCCTTCTGCTACAAAGCCCAGCCGTGAATAGTTTTCTTTGGTGTAATTGTACGGCATCATTTCCGCCGGGCGTATAGATTTTATATTCCATGCATGGAATAATTCGTGGGAAGCAACGCCGATAAAATCGGTATATACCTCTTCATCTATCAGCTTATACCCCGGGCCAAGCGCAAGCACTGTGGAGCTGAGGTGTTCAACACCGTGATAAAACTTAACAGGCAATACCTGGATAAGGAAATGATATTCACGGAAAGGAAATTCTTTCATAGTTCCCAATTGTTCTTCCGTAAATTTTTTAAAATCCGTTATAATTCTGTTCCAGTCAGGCTTTGCCTGTCCCTGCATCCATATATGAAATTGCGTTTTTCCCGTTTCGTAGGTTTGATGCTGCATGGAGTCACTGGCTATGACGGGGCTGTCCACCAGTTCATGGTAATCCTTTGCAATTAATTTACTTCCTGACTGCTTTAAAGAAGTTGCAATTTGTTTAAACCCGGTATTCAGCTCCACGACATGCTCTTCATTCATTCTGTCAGGTACATATAAAAAGCAATGCACAGGATTAAAATACAACTGCTCTTCATCCAGCCAGCAGGCGCCGGCATCCAGCTGTGCAGCATGATAATTATAATGTATATGTATTTCTTCAGCACCGTTACATTTAACATGCCACTGGTCTTTGCTGATTTTCCGAAAATTCAGCGCATTGCCTTTCTTATCCGTAACGGTAAACTTCTGAATGTTTTTGGCAAAGTTTCCCAGCTCATATCGCCCCGGCCTCCACGAAGGTAATTGCACCAGAATGTCATTACCCTCACCCGCATCTGCGGCATGGTCAATGATCATTTCCAGTTCAATAAAGCGGGTGGAAGCGTGGGGCGTCGAAAGGATATATTTCATTTAGAAAGTGTAAGAAAAAGAGTGATTTTAATTAAAATTTCCTGCAAATCTGTGCAAATTCTGCACATCTTATTCTTCTTTATTTAAATAAATTCTAAAAAGAGGTTTTTTAAAACATTTTGGATACGTAGTATGCGTTTTCAGGATGTAAGAAAAGAGAAACAATTGCTACCAATTCCCGAAACATTTTGTGAGAATATCCCTACAACTATTAAGAGTTTTGAAAAAGGAGAACTTATGATTAAAATATTTGTTGTTGAAGATGACCAGTTTCTGGGAAGCATCATCAAAAAAAGTCTTGAAAAGATAGAAGATTCCGAGGTGCATCACTTTTTGAATGCACAGGCTTGCCTTGATAATCTTCACGAGAACCCCGATATCGTTACCATTGATTTCCTGCTGCCGGATATGAATGGTATGGAATTATTGGAGAAGATCAGAAATTATGACGACTCCATTAAATCTATTATTGTTTCAGGCCAGGATAAAGTAGAAGTAGTTTTAGAAGTATATAAGAAAGGCGCTGCTGATTACATTATGAAAAATGATGAGGCAGTTCCAAACCTTACAGCGGCAGTAAAAAATCTTTTGCCAGCTGTTATTCAAAAAAGAGAAGTAAGCACACTGCATGAAAAGCTTATAGATAGAAATAAGTATTCCAATATTATAGGCAACAGCCCGTCAGTATTAAAAGTACTGCGCCTGATACAAAAAGTGGAGAAGAGCAATATCATGGTGCTGATCACTGGTCTTAGCGGAACAGGGAAAGAACTGGTGGCGCGTGCTATTCACTATGGTTCCCCGAGAGCGCGTAAGCCTTTCGTAACAGTGAACATGGGTGCTATACCGGCTGACTTAATTGAAAGCGAATTGTTCGGTCATGAAAAAGGCGCCTTCACGGATGCACGTGAACGTAGAATAGGAAAATTTGAAGAAGCCAATGAAGGAACCGTCTTCCTGGATGAAATAGGGGAGATGGATTTGCTGATGCAAACCAAACTGCTGCGTGTGTTGCAGGAAAAAGAAGTAACCCGTATTGGCAGCAATAAGTCTATTAAGATAGATGCGCGTGTATTGGCCGCTACTAACAGGGATCTTTCAAAAGAAGTAAAGGAAGGCCGTTTCAGGGAAGATTTGTTTTATCGACTCCAGGGCTTTCTTATTCATTTACCTTCACTGCATGAACGTGGTGATGATGTTATTATTCTTGCAAAGAGCTTCTTAAGTGAGTTTTGCCGTGAAAATAAAATGACGCAGATTAACCTTACCAAGGAAGCCATGAAATCACTGATGGAATACAGATGGCCCGGTAACGTGCGTGAGCTAAAGGCTACCATGGATCGCGCAGCCGTGATGTGTGAAAACAATACCATCACTCCTGAAGACATCGTTTTCTCTAACAGCTGATTCGGGTTTTGATTGCAGTGGATTGAAGCAATCCCTTAATAAAAGTCTTGCTGAGGTCTTTCTGCGGCAGGTTTATTTCTTTCAATTTAAACATTTTTTGGGTTTAATCCCTGAGTTACACCAACGTAACATTTCACTGTGTGTTTTATCATGCACATATAACCACGTTATTTTTTGCATTTGAGCAATAGCAATTCTATTTGGGGATTGCTTCATTCCTCACATGCCAGCGTTTTTAAAAACGGGCTCATTTTCACAATTCATAAAAAGGTTGCAGACTATTGAAAATATATATTTTCTGTTTGCTTTCGTGTCTTCTTTTTTGAACAAAATACCTCCTTTATTTCTGGGAAAAGTACATAAATGGTGAAAATCTTACATCGGCAAGGATAGCAGGCTTTGTGCCAGCATTGACGGGCGTTGCGGCGATAATTTGAGGTCATCTTCTAACGATTGACTTTGAAAAAATCGAATCGCAATGAGTAAAGCATTACATAAATATATATACGCTTTATTTCTTTTTATTACCCTTTGCTGCACTTCTAACCGGGTGCTGGCCAGTCATGCCATGGGTACCGATTTGACGTACCGCTGGCTGGGGGGTGATCAGTATGAAGTCACGCTGACATTTTACCGTGACTGCATCGGTGTAAACGCACCTAATAATCCTGTTATCAACGTTACTTCACAAACCTGTGCACAAACATTCAGCATGACGCTGAATCCTATACCAGGCACAGGTCAGGACGTAACCCCGATCTGTCTGAGCATGGCCACTACCTGTCATGGAGGATCTTTTACCGGTATCCAGGAGTGGATATATAAGGGCACGGTGACACTTCCGATGAAATGTACTGACTGGATGTTCAGCTATTCTCTTTGCTGCCGTAATGCTGCTATCACCACCATCAGCAATCCCGGTACGAGCCAGATATTTGTATATGCAACGTTGAACAACCTGAGCTTCACGGGAAATAATTCTCCCGTCTTCTCTAATAAGCCTGTGCCGTTTATTTGCGTAGGCCAGCCCTATTGTTTTAACCACGGCGCCCTTGATTCAGATGGCGACTCAGTGGTTTATTCACTGATTAAGCCTAAGATGAGCTCGGCTACTGCTGTGAATTACGTCGGAAGCTATTCAGCTTATCAACCGCTCATTTCTGTTCCTGCCGTCACTTTTGATTCACTCAATGGTGATATATGCATGACTCCCCAGCAGCTGGAGGTAACGGTTATGGCCGTACTGGTAAAGGAGTACCGCAATGGTGTGCTGATCGGAACTGTTGAGCGTGATATGCAGATCACCGTTATGAATTGTAACAACAACCTGCCATGGCTTTCAGGAATTAACGGAACCAATGTGTTTGATATGACAGTTTGCGCAGGCGTTCCTTTTTGTTTTGATATCCTATCGAATGATATTGATAACGGCCAGGCGCTTAGCCTTAGCTGGAATAACGGTATTCCTGCAGGTACCTTTACTTCTGCAGGTAACCCGCACCCGACAGGCAAATTCTGCTGGACGCCTACAGCAGCGGATATTCGAAATAATCCCTATTGCTTTACTGTGACGGTAAAAGATGATGCCTGCCCATACAATGGAAGCCAGGTCTTCTCCTATTGCATCAACGTGCAGGGTGTAAGTGTTAATCTCGGACCTGACCAGCAAATATCTTGTATGGATTTGGCAACCGTGTTTGCCACTGTAGCTACACCTAATGCTGTAACATATCAATGGAGTAATGGCGCCACGACTTCTTATATAACGGTTGATGCAGGAACGTATTGGTGCACGGTGACGTCGGGCTCCTGTTCGGCTACTGATACGGTGGTGATCACAAGCCCCTTCAGACCCTCTGCTGCATTCACGCATGATATTCCCAGTTGCCCTGATAACATCGTTAACTTTACTGATCAGTCTACTTCATTCGGAAGTACTATATATGAGTGGAAATGGAAATTTGGCGATGGCGGAACTTCCATGGATCAAAATCCATTTCATCAGTATGGGCCCGGTACCTATATCGTGCAGCTGAACGTGATGAATACCCTTGGCTGCCAGGATTCTATTACAGATACCATTGTCGTGTTACCGCCTCCAATGGTGGCATATACCTGGGCCAATGCCTGTGAGCGCGATACGGTATTCTTTACCGACCAGTCTACCGGTATCACTTCCTGGAACTGGAATTTCGGCGACGGTCAGTCATCCACTTCACAAAATCCATATCATGTATATACCACACCCGGAACAAAAACGGTGATTCTTATCGGTGGCAACAGCCTTGGATGTACAGATACCGTCAGTCATTCTATTACTGTTTTTCCGCGGCCCAATGCTAATTTCACGAATGGTCCGGTTTGTATTAATAGCGCTATCGGCTTTACTGACATGAGTTCCGGCTCCCCCACTTCATGGAAATGGAAATTCGGCGATGGCGATTCTTCTTCATCGCAGAATCCGACGCATGTGTATGATTCTATTGGAAATTATAATGTCACCCTGGTAGTGTCATCTGTTAATGGATGTCTTGATACCGTGGTGAAACCTATCACCGTTCATCCGCTTCCTACAGCCAATGCAGGGCCTGTCATCAGTATTTGCAGCGGTACCAATGGCGTGCTTGTTGCCAGCGGTGGTGTTACCTATGTATGGACTCCCGGCGGAGTATCGAATGACTCTTTAGTGGTTAACCTGACATCTCCTGCAAGCTATACCGTGACGGTAACCGATGCGAACGGATGCTCTGCAACTGATACCACAAGCGTAAACATCTACCCTGTGCCTGTTGCGAATGCAGGCGCCGATACTGCTATTTGCAGAGGTTCATCTGCTATGCTTAAAGCCAGCGGCGGCGTTACTTATGTGTGGTCCACAGGCGCTACTACATCATCCATTAACGTAGCACCAACAAATACCACTTCTTATACTGTTACCATAACTGACAGCAACGGCTGTACAGCATCTGATAATGTAACTGTCACGGTGAACAACCTTCCTGTTGTCACGCTGGCAAATCAAACGATATGCCCGGGTGATACAGTTGTATTGGATCCGGGAGCTGTAGGTACAATCTATAACTGGTCAACAGGTGCAACTACACAATCGGTTGGTGTTACCGGCACAGGAACCTATACTGTAACGGTAACAAATGCTTTCGGATGCACTGCCTCTGCTACCGCTACTGTAACTCCCGGTGTGAATGTAACCGTGAACATCAATGATGTAGCTATCTGCCAGGGACAAACAGCTGTGCTGAATGCAGGAAATCCGGGTGGAGTTTATCATTGGTCTCCGAACGGAGAAACAACACAAACCATTACTGTGGGCACCACCGGTGTTTATGGCGTAACAGTCACGGGTGTGGGATGTAAAGCCAGCGATTCAGCTGCTGTAACAGTAAATCCCTTGCCTATTGCAAATGCAGGTGCCGATCAGGATATCTGTACAGGCGCATCAGCCATATTGTCTGCAAGCGGCGGATCAATCTATATATGGTCAACAGGATCAACCACTTCATCCATTTCAGTTACTCCCGGTGGCACATCTACCTATACGGTCACTGTTACGGATGCAAACGGGTGTTCTTTTGCTGACAATGTACAGGTGATTGTTCATGCACCTCCTGTAGTTAGTTTATCGAATCAGACTATTTGTCCGGGTGATACTGTGCTATTAGATCCGGGAGCAGTCGGTACTTCTTATACATGGTCAACAGGAGCGACTACTCAATCCATTGATGTTACAAATACCGGCTCCTATTCAGTAACCGTAACGAATGCTTTCGGTTGCAGCAGCTCTGCATCTGCAAACGTTACCCCGGGAGTGGTGGTACCAATTACCATCAATGATGCAGCTATTTGCCAGGGACAGACTACTGTGCTCGATGCGGGTCATCCAGGCAATACGTATAAATGGTCACCCAATGGAGAAACCACGCAGACCATCACTGTCGGAACTGCCGGAGTATATGGTGTAGTCATCAGCGGTGCTATAGGTTGTAAAACAGGTGACAGCGCTGCTGTCACTGTGAATCCTTTACCTGTAGCCACTGCAGGCGTTGACAAGGATATATGTAGCGGTTCATCTACCACGTTGACCGCAAGCGGAGGAATAACCTTTTCATGGTCGACGGGAGCAACGACTTCTTCTATCAACGTGAATCCATCTTCGACGGCTGCTTATACAGTGACGGTGACAGATATCAATGGCTGTTCAGCTTCTGATAATGTAAACGTAACAGTTCACAATTCACCCGTGATAAATTTATCGAATGCCGGATTATGTCCCGGAGATACTGCCACATTAAATCCAAATGTAACGGGTTCTACTTATGCATGGTCAACCGGCGAAACCACGCAAACCATTCGTGTCGCAAGCACAGGCACTTATTCAGTTACCATTACCGATTCATTCGGATGCAGCAGCTCTGCATCAGCGAATGTCACTCCGGGTACAGTAGCATCTATTAACCTGAGCAACCTGCCTATTTGCCAGGGACAGACAGCTGTGCTGGATGCTGGTAATTCAGGCACGGCTTATGTATGGTCACCGAACGGAGAAACAACGCAGACTATCAGTGTATCAAGCAGCGGTATATATGGTGTAACGGTTACCAGCGGAAGCGGATGTACTGCAACTGATAGTGTAAATATCACGGTTTACCCTTTGCCTGTTGTAAATGCAGGCGTGGATCAGGATATATGCAATGGTTCATCAGCGACACTTACTGCAAGCGGCGGTGTTAACTATAGCTGGTCAAACGGCGGCACTTCATTTTCTATTAATGTTAATCCCGGCACTACCACTACGTATACTGTTAATGTAACGGATACCAACGGTTGTTCTGCTTCTGACAATGTAAAGGTGACGGTTCACAATCTTCCTGTTGTTAGCTTGTCCAACACTACATTGTGTGCCGGTGATACAGCTGTGTTAAATACAGGAATAGCCGGTGCTACGTACGCCTGGTCAACAGGAGCCACCACTTCCGCTATCACTGTTAGCAGCCCGGGATCTTATTCCGTTACGGTAACAGATAGCTGGGGATGCAGCAGCTCCTCGATAAGTACCATCACACCTGGAACAGTTGTGCCTGTTATTATTAACGACGTTTCTATCTGCCAGGGTCAAACGACTATATTGGATGCAGGACATCCGGGCAATACTTATGTATGGTCAACAGGACAAACTACTCAGGCTGTTACTGTAAGTACTTCGGGAGTATATAGTATAGTTGTGAGCGGCGCTATCGGTTGTAAAACCGGTGACAGCGCTACGGTAACAGTAAATCCCTTGCCTGTTCCCAATGCAGGCGTAGACCAGGATATCTGTAACGGTTCATCAGCAATATTGACTGCAAGCGGCGGTGTCAACTATGCCTGGTCAACAGGAGGCACCACTTCTTCAATAACAGTCAATCCGTCTTCTTCTGCTACTTATACTGTAAATGTAACAGACGTAAATGGGTGCTCAGCTTCCGATAATGTAACTATTACTGTTCACAATCTTCCTGTCATCAGCCTGCCTAACATTACTTTATGTTCCACCGATACAACCACATTAAATACCGGTGTGTCAGGGGCAACCTATGCATGGTCAACCGGAGAGACCAATTCGTCCATCATGGTCATTGGCGCAGGGTCGTATTCTGTAACCGTAACTGATACTTATGGTTGCAGCAGTACTGCCTCCTGCACCTTGACTCCCGGAACTCCTGTAACCATTAACTTAAGCGATGTTACTATCTGCCAGGGACAAACAACGGTATTAGATGCGAGTAATCCCGGCAGCAGCTACCTGTGGTCACCGAACGGAGAAACTACTCAAACAATCACCGTTGGAGTGAGTGGCAAGTATGGTGTAACCGTCATGGGTGGCGCAGGCTGTAATGCAAGCGATAGTGCAACAGTCACTGTTCGTCCTTTACCAATTGCTGATGCAGGTACGGATCAAAGCATTTGTAGCGGATCTTCGGTTACATTAACAGCAAGCGGTGGCTCACTGTATCAATGGTCGCCGGGCGCTTCAACCAATCAATCTATTATTGTTTCTCCTTCAGGAAGCACTAAATACTATGTAACGGTGACGGATGGCTTCGGATGCCAGTCCAATGACTCTGTTAACATTACTGTCAATGCTAATCCTGTTGTTTCATTCACTCCTGTATTAATTTGTTCAGGAAGCACCACATTGGATGCAGGCAACCCTGGTTCAACGTACTTGTGGAGCCCTGGCGGTGAAACCTCAAGAACTATTTCAGTATCTACAGCAGGAACTTATACAGTGGTAGTCACCAATGCTTCTTCCTGTTCATCTACAGCGCAGGCCATAGTGACTACAGGAAGTACCATCACCGCTAATCCTGTAACCATTAATTTGTGTTCGGGCCAGTCAACAGTGATTGATGCCGGTAACCCGGGATTGAATTACTTGTGGAGTACAGGTAGTACTACGCAAACCATTTCTGTTAATTCACCCGGTACTTATAGTGTAACTGTAACGGATGGAAGCGGATGTTCTTCCATGATCGTCAATTCAGTTACGGTAAGTCCGTTACCTGTGGCTAACTTTATTTCCCCTTCCAATTGTTTGGCAGGTGCAACGCAGTTTACCGATCAGTCCACGGTTTCTTCCGGCTCCATCACTTCCTGGAACTGGACATTCGGTGACGGACAAACATCCAACCAGCAGAATCCTAACTACCTGTATGCAAGTGCAGGCACCTACAGCGTGACATTACATATTACTACCAATAGCGGCTGCCAGGCTTCTTTAAGCCATACCACTACGATTTATCCTTTACCCTTTGCCGGCTTCAGCGGCACAGCTGTCTGTGCAGGAACCAGCGAGGCGTTCAATGACCTTTCAACGGTTTCCAGCGGCGCTATCACTAACTGGAGCTGGAATTTTGGCGATGGAAACAACGGAATAGGAAAGAATGCCACGCATATATATTCCGTTGCAGGTAAATATAACGTTACCTTACAGGTTACCTCTGACCATGGATGCAGCAATACAGTAACGGATTCATTGACGATTCATCCTGTGCCTTCACCTGTCATCACCGCTTCCAATGTGTGCCAGGGGTTACCCACTTTATTCAGCAATACGGGTGATTCAGCATCTGCTGTAACGGCTTCTGTCTGGAGTTTTGGTGATGGCGTGACTGCAGGAGGGTTGAGTGCATCTCATATATATTCAGGTGCAGGATATTATTATGTAACGGTGCAAACAAGCAATCAATATGGTTGTACGAGGACGGCTACAGCCAATGCGCAGGTTTATCCTCTTCCGAATGCGAACTTCAATACGCTGAACGGATGTAAAAATGTGCAGGTAACCTTTACCAATAAATCGAATATTGACGGTGGCAACACCCCTAATAGCGGGCTTTCTTATAGCTGGGACTTTGGTGATCAATTGGGGCATTCAGCGCAAGCGGATCCGTCTTACCTGTATCCGTTTGAAGGTACGTTCAATGTTGTGCTGGTCACTGTCTCTGATCATGGCTGCACCGATACCATCACGAAGCCAATTACAATTTATCCTGTTCCTGCTGTCGTCGTGAACGGTATTGCTACAGGTTGTGAGCCACTTACGTCAGCATTAACAGATTCTTCCCGGATTAATTCAGGCAGCATTGAAGGATGGTTGTGGGATTTTGGAGACGGACACGTTAGCACAGATCAATATCCTGATCATGTATATGATCATGCCGGTAATTACACTGTTACCCTCACCGTATCTTCTGATCATGGTTGTGTGGCTACTGCTACAGGAACAGAACAGATGATTGTACTTCCTTCGGCTAAGGCTGCCTTTATCATGACGCCGAATTCACTAGACATTAACAACCCAATGGTTCAGTTTACCAACCTCAGCAGTGATTATAACAGCATCAGCTGGGATTTTGGCGATGGCGGCACTTCCACGGAGTTTTCTCCTTCACACATGTACAAGGATATCGGAAACTATACCATTACATTAACAACTAACAATGTGTACAACTGCCCGAGCACGGCCATGAGAAGAATGGATGTGAATCCGCAGAGTACATTGTTTGCACCCAATGCATTTACCCCCAATGCCGACGGCAACAACGATGTGTGGCAGCCCAAGTACACTGACATGACCAACATCAGGGTATGGATTTTTAACCGTTGGGGTGAAATGCTTACTAAGTGGGATGCTCTGGATGGATACTGGGATGGTATGTACCAGGGACGTCCTGTTCAGCAGGATGTATATGTGTACCAGATAGAGGGTACAGGTGAAGATGGTAAGCTCTATAAGTGGACGGGAGATATTACCGTAGTCCGGTAAACTGCAATTCTTTTTTACATCCGCTCCGGCACTTCAATGCCAAGAATTTTCAAGGAGCTTGCAATAAATGCAGATGTGTTTTCAGAAAGCTTCAGCCTGAACAATGAGCGTTCAGCATCAGTAGGATCTACAATGGGGCATTCATGATAAAAGTGGTTGTACGCCTTAGCCACATCATAAGCATAATTGGCAATGATGGCAGGGGAGAGGTTGTTGGCTGCCTCCTGTAATGTGCTGCTGTATTGATACAGTTGTTTTACCAGGGTTTTTTCTTCTTTCTTAAGATCGATATTGGATATCGGGTTTCGGATTTCGAATTTCGAATCATTCCCCTTTCTAAGAACAGATTTAATACGTGCATACGTATATTGTATAAAAGGTCCCGTGTTACCATTCAGATCAATGCTTTCAGCAGGGTTGAAGAGCATCTGCTTTTTCGGGTCTACTTTCAGGATGAAATATTTTAATGCACCCATGCCGATGGTGTGGTAGAGTTTTCTGGCTTCTTCTGAATCGAAGTCATCGAGCTTTCCTAATGCTTTCGTGGTCAGCTCTGCTTCTTCGATGATTTCTTTAATCAGGTCGTCAGCATCTACTACAGTGCCTTCGCGGGATTTCATTTTACCGGAAGGCAAGTCTACCATGCCGTATGACAGATGGTACAACTCATTGGCCCACGGCCTTCCCAGCTTCTTAAATATTTCTTTCAGCACCTTGAAGTGATACTCCTGCTCATTGCCCACCACATAAATAAGCTGGCTCAGACGGGGGTATTCATCAAAACGCAATTGCGCCGTGCCCAGGTCCTGGGTAATATATACAGAAGTGCCGTCACCTCTCAGCAGCACTTTGTGATCTAATCCAACGTCAGTAAGATCAATCCATACAGAGCCGTCTTCTTTTTTATAAAAGATGCCCTTACTCAATCCTTCTTCAACTATTTTCTTTCCAAGCAGGTAGGTCTTTGATTCATAGTAAATTTTATCAAAGGTTACTCCCAACGTTTTGTACGTTTCCTCAAACCCTTTATATACCCAACCATTCATGGTATTCCACAAGTCAAGGGTTTGGGGATCATTTGCTTCCCACTTACGCAGCATATCCTGTATCTCCAGCATCAGCGGAGCATTTTTCTCGGCATCTTCCTTAGAAGAACCTTTCTTTACCAGGTGTTCTATTTCTTCTTTGTATTTCTTGTCAAATAGCACATAATATTTACCCACCAGGTGATCGCCCTTCATGTGAGTGCTTTCCGGTGTTTCTTCTTTGCCCCACTTTTTCCATGCCAGCATGCTTTTGCAGATGTGTATGCCGCGGTCGTTGATGAGATTTACCTTCACTACATCGTTCCCGGCAGCAGCAAGCAATTCACTCACAGCATGGCCCAGCAGGTTATTCCGGATGTGCCCAAGGTGGAGCGGTTTATTGGTATTGGGGGAAGAGTACTCCACCATGATCGTACGATGTTCAAAGTTGCTCGGTTCAAAGTTCAAAGTTGAACCCGCACTGAGTCTATTGAAAAAGGCCAGCCACGATTCGTCTGTGAATACAAGATTCAGAAATCCTTTGATGACGTTATAGTCAGCAACAAACGAAACATTTAGCTTTAAGTATTCGCCAATTTCTTTCCCTACAGCTTCAGGACTCTTCTTTGAATACTTTGCAATTCCAAAAACTACCAGTGTTATATCCCCTTCAAACTCTTTACGGGTGGGCTGCAGTACAATGTCTTTATCTTCTATAGAAACAGCATACAGCGATTGCACTGCTTCAGCAATTCTTCTCCTTAGTTCACTTTCAAAATTCATAAAACGCTTAGTTCAAGTTATTCAGTTCAAGGTTCAAAGTTAATGAAAGGTCCAACTTTGAACTGAGCAACTTTGAACTCTGAACTATTAATCAATTCAATTGCCCGACAACACGCTGAAGGATTTCAAAGGTATTCTCCGCCATCAGGTTTTCAGTGTCCAGGGTAGGGTTCACCTCTGCAATTTCAAAGCAGCATATTCTTTCATTCTGAATGAGGCGCACCAGCAGGCTGCCTGCTTCTTTTTCCGTGATGCCCTGGCGAACAGGTGTTCCTGTACCCTTGCTGATGGATGAGTCCATGCTATCCACATCAAAGGAAATGTAAATAAGGTTGCACTTATTGAGGTAGGATAAAGCATCACGCGCAATCCTTTCCACGCCGTTACGCTTCACTTCCGAGGTGCTGAATATTTTCACCTTATGCTTTTTCAGCAGGTAGGTTTCTTCCGGTTCTACATCGCGAAGAGATATGAACACAATGTCACTATAGTCTATTTTGGGACTGATGCCTCCCAGGTTTTTGAATTTGGTCCACAGCTCAATGGTTTCTTTGTCCGGCTTATTCATCCTGTTGGATGCGTTGTCTTCACCCAGTGCGGCGGCAATCGGCATGCCGTGCATGTTGCCCGATGGAGTAGTGTAAGGAGAATGAATGTCAGCGTGGGCATCAATCCAGATCACTCCAAGACGCTGGCGTGGGTATGCCAGCTTAATTCCCGTGATGGTGCCGTAAGAAGTACTATGATCCCCGGAAAGCACCAGAGGAAATTCATTGCTTTTCAGAGTTGCCTTCACCGTATTGGCTACGCGTTCACAAATGGCGTGGATATTTTTTATACGCTTGGCATGCACCTGGGGTGAGAAATCAAAAAGCGCCTTGTTCTCATTAGGCACTTCAACAGATGGAATTTGATTAAACAGCGAGCTGGCATAATCCAGCCCGGCTATCTTAATAGCATCCACGCCCATGGAAGCACCGCGCGTGCCGGCGCCTATTTCTGATTTAACCTCTATAAACTTTAATTTTTTCATACCTAATAGGAGGAAGATGGAAGATGGGAGAGGGAAGTCTACCCATATCCGATATTTTTAGTTTGGCTTTTTAACTTCAATCCAAGTTACTTACTTTCGCACCTCATTAATCATTTGGCTCACTTACTTTAACTGCCCGACCTCATCTTCTAACTTCCATCTTCCCGCTTCAGTATGAAAAACACCTACCGCGACCTTATCGAACAAACCTTTTACTTTCCACAGGAAGGTTTTGAAGTCATTGATGATTGTCTTCATTTTTACGGAGTCAACCTGGTTGACATCATCAAGCAATACGGCACTCCGCTTAAAATTACTTATTTGCCTAAAATCGCCAGCCAGATTAAAAAAGCGAAACGCATTTTTAATGTAGCCATTGCAAAGGCAGATTACAAAGGTAATTATACTTATTGTTACTGCACCAAGAGTTCTCATTTCAGCTTTGTGCTGGATGAGGTATTAAAGAACGACTGCCACCTTGAAACTTCCTCTGCTTTTGATATTCCTATCATCCGCAACATGCAGCAGCAAGGCAAGGTAAGTAAAGAAACGTATATTATCTGCAATGGTTTCAAGATGCCTGCCTATACACAATATATAAGCGAGCTCATTAATGACGGCTTTACCAATGTCATTCCCATCCTGGATAATAAGGAAGAGCTGGCTCACTATGAAAAGAAGATCAAAGGCAAGAAGAAGGTGAAGATCGGTATACGCATAGCGGCAGAAGAAGAGCCCAACTTTGAATTCTACACCTCGCGCCTGGGCATTCGCCACGATGAGATCGTAGAGTATTACCTTTCTAAAATTAAAAAAAATCCCAAGTTTGAGCTGAAGATGCTACACTTCTTTATTAATACAGGCATCAAGGACACGGCCTATTACTGGAGTGAGCTCAATAAATGCGTCAACGTGTATTGTGCATTGAAGAAGGTATGTCCTACCCTTGATTCACTGGACATCGGCGGAGGCTTCCCCATCCGAAAGTCCCTGGGCTTTGAATACGACTATGAATACATGGCTGAACAGATTGTAAAGCAGATCAAAGCAGGCTGTAAGCAGAAAGGTGTGCAGGAACCGAACCTGTTTTCCGAGTTCGGCAGCTTTACCGTAGCGGAAAGCGGCGCCAGTCTATATAGTATAGTAGATGAAAAGCAGCAGAATGATTCTGAGCTGTGGTACATGATTGATTCTTCGTTTATCACCACCCTGCCTGATACCTGGGGCATCAAGCAGAAGTTCATCCTGCTCGCTGTCAATCACTGGGATAATGACTATAAGCGCATCAATGTAGGAGGCCTTACCTGTGACAGCGATGATTATTACAATACGGAAAGCCACGTGAACCAGGTGTTTTTACCGGAATTAGAAAATGAAAAAGAACCTCTTTTCATCGGTTTCTTCCATACCGGCGCCTACCAGGAAAGCTTAGGCGGATATGGCGGCATTCAGCACTGCCTCATTCCCGCTCCCAAACACGTCGTCATTGACCGCGATGCCGACGGCGAAGTAGTCACCAAGCTTTTTGCCAAGGAACAGAGCGCGAAAAGCATGCTCAAGATACTGGGTTACTGATTGTCATTGCGAGGAACGAAGCAATCCCTCAATTGATAGCTATATAGTTCAAAGTTCAAAGTTTTCCAGTTCAAAGTTGAACCGCCAACCGGACCCCAAATTTGAACTGAGTGACTTTGAACCTTGAACCGGCTGTTTCCCGTCATACAATCAACTACATACAATAAATGTTTTTAGTGATGTTTTTTCCCTCGTTGCGGGAGTAATTTTACTTTATCATTTTAGGTTAAGGTTTTAAGGTTAATAAGTAACAGTCCCGTAAGGCTGTTACACTTTTCTAAAGCGTATGACTTCAAAAAAAATTTTCGCAGACATTACAGTTGGCCTTGGTGTTGTCTTTCTTATTTGCATGGCCATCGTCTTTTTCCGCACAGCATCTGACAACAGCGGTATGAAAGCCCTGAGCCTTTTCGGAGGATTAGGCCTTTTATTCCTGGTTACGGGCCTGCTCATGTCTTACAACAGCCCGCCCAAGGTTAATCATAACCTGTAAATTTTACAGGAAAGGAACTTAGCGTTTAGGTTTAAGTGTTTTTTTAGGTTTAGTGTTTAAGTGTAATAGCCCCGCTTTTTGCGGGGTTTATTGCTTTTTTAGACGTTACTGCCGTGAAATCGTAACAAACCGGTATTGATTTGAATCAAAACGGTATCGGTTTTTTACAAACAAGAATACATTTTTCACAAACACGATCATGTTTGTTACATACCAGTATACATTTTTCACAAACAAGACACGGTTTGCTTTAAAACGGTATCAACTTGTTACAAACAGATAGCGGTTTGTTTTAAATCAGTATCAAATTATTACAAATAAGTAACGCTTTTTTACAAACCGCTATACAATTGTTAAAAATGTATAGCGATTTGTTACAAAACAGTATACAATTTTTACAAAGTAGTATCACTTTTTGCCTTCCGCTGCCCTTTTTGAAGCGGAAAGGGCAATTCCATCAAAAAATCGGATTGTCGAACACCCCGGGAGGACTTGACTTTATATCTTCAAAATACGCTTAATTACAGTTTTTACGTTTCGCATCCTTGTACTATTGGGTTAATTATTCCTTCACAAAACGTCCTGACCAAACACCATTTTTATTGGTCAGCTTCACAAAGTAAAACCCTTTCTCAAGGGACGAAATATCGATCGGCTTGTGAGTATTGATAGTAGCAGTATAAACAGTCTGTCCCAATGCATTCAGGATCGACAATTCTGCCTGCTGCGTTTTTAATGCTGCATTCCTGATTCTTAATTCATTCTTTGCAGGATTGGGGAAAACAAGGATATCAGGGCCTTTAGCAAGTGCACTCATGTTCGTAGGAAGATCTACTACATTATTTACCGTTGTATTGGTAACCACAGCAGGGTTGCTGTCAAAGTATATATAAGCAGTGTTCTTAATCGCATTGCCGGCCGTCAGGTTTGTATCTGCTTTAATACGGTAGCGTACAAAGCCATGACTGGCTGCTTCATTGCTGTTGCTGTCAGGCAGGTTAATGTTGTTAAAGTCAAAATAAGCAATGCCTTTGCGAATGCTCCAGGTCATGTTATGGCTGGAAGCAATAATGTCTATGGAACCCAGGTCAACCTTGGTGGTGATGGTATCCTGTATTTCCACTTTAAAAGCGTCTGCATTGCCTGTATTCTGAAAGCGAATCGTGTAATCCATCCATTGTCCTTTTTCGATTTTCGTTTGCATGATGTCTCCATGCGGATTCACTTCTATCTCATTCGGATCGAAAGAGCCCACCACCACCTGGTGCAGTGTATCGTAATTGTCCGCCGGTGTGGAATCTCTCAACTCATCATGCATCACAGCATAGCTATAAAGATCAGTGGACAGCGGTATGGAGTTGTCTATATGGAATGTTACACTAAAGTTTTTCTTTTGTCCCGGCACCAGGTCAATGTTGTTCCATGTCAACGTAGCGCCGCTTACCCCATCCGGTGCAGGTGATGCATTTATATAGGTTAGAAACGGATCGAAAACATATTGGACCGAGGCAGTGTCTCTCACTGTGCCGATGTTTTGTGCTGTGATTGTGTGTGATATGTCAGCATCTCTTCTTGCAGGCTGGCAGGATGTAGATGTGATGATTAAATCATGCACAAGAGCGGTGCGCTGAAGTGCAAAGTCATTCATGGAATCTTTCATTGCATAAGACAACAAAGGTGTTATGTAGGGATTTGTGGGTAATGTATTGTAATACGGAATTGAACTAGCAGTTATGTAGTAGACTGCTCCCGTGTCAACTACGTATGAATAATCACCAGTCGTGTCGGTAATTGGGAAGTAATAATTGCCAGGTTGTACTTGGATAATAAAATTGAGATGTCCTAATTCAGTAGCCTCTTGTGTAAGATTTGTGTTGTCATCATTAAATGCTTTACCGGTAATTCTTGGATATATAAAGCAAGATGAGGTTTGATCACAAAGATCACTTGTTCCATATATGGTTGTCAAGTTTCCAGGCTTATTAGGCAAACATTGATAACCTGCGTTTATACCGCATAGAGTTGTAAGAGATTCAGGTAGCAAGGGCAAGCAAGAGATATGATTATCATTACACAACAAATATCTAAGTGTCAAAGGAAGAGAAGGTAGATTTTCTAATTGATTAAGTTGGCAGGATAAGTTAATAAGTGAATCTGGTAATTTAGGTAATGATGCTAATGAATCACCATCACAATCTAGATCAGTAATTGTGTTTGGTAAGGTTGGAAGGAAATATAATTTATTTCCGATACATTCTAGATAGTTAAGTAATGAAGGTAATATCGGTAGAGAGGTCAACTCATCAAAATTGCAGTTCAATCCTACAAGAGAATCAGGTAAAATAGGCAAAGTATGCAAAGGATTGTTGCTGCAATCTAAAAATATAATTTGACGATCAGGTAGAGGAGGCAATTGAGATATACTGTTAAACGAACATCTAAGGACTTCTAGGTTGGAGGTAGCTAATGATGGTAATGAAGTAAGATTGTTGTTTTGACAATCCAAAGAATGAAGGGATGATACATCAGGTAAAGATATAAATGAAAGCGAGTTATTGCTGCAGTTTAATGTGTTTATTGAAAATGGCAGGTTTGAAAGTGAATCTAAGGAATTGTGGCTACAGTCTAAAATTAGTAACGTCTGAGGGAGATTTTCTATTGAACTCAGTGAATTATAGCTACAATTAAAATTGATAAGATTTGGGGGTAATTTTGGAAGGCTTTTAAGCAGATTAAATTTACAATTGAAAAATTGCACCCGATCAAAATATTCTATTCCTTCTATATCTGAAATGTTTAATCCATGAACATCCAGTGAATTAATATTAACAATACTTGTATTCGTCGTATCCATATAAAACGATCCACTGATAAATTGGATAGCACTAGGAGCTAAACTAAAAATTGCTTTAGCAAAATTGCTATCTGGTATCAGGACCCACTGCGACTGCACTTTTTTAATGCCAACTATTGAAATCGAAACAGCAATAATAAAAACAGTTAAATGTTTGTGTATTCGTTTGTGCATATGTATGGCTTGTATAGGTAATGCAAGATACTATATAGTTTATTATGATGCAATGGGATAGCCATTTTCCTATCCGATAGCCACTTTGGCCTTTTTAAGACACTTGTTTACTACTCTATTTAAACATACCTCTCCCAACAACTTGAAAAGAAACACTTCAAACCATACACTCTTTTTCGTTCTTTTACTGCAATTATTTAGGGTTATTGGCGTTCAATAGTAGATAAATTGAGGTAATCTGTAATTAGGAAACAATCCTAATGACCCAATTACCATAATTTCCAATTATCAACACCAGAATAACAGGAAACATAAAGTGCGGAATTTCTTTATTGTCATTTGTTTATTTTTCATTTGTTGCTCCGTTCAGGCACAACAGACTGCTACCATCCATGGTACGGTAAAAGATTCGCTTGGCAATGCATTGTCATCGGCCACCGTAGGTGTATCAGGCACGTCGGCTGGAGTGTATACCGATAACAACGGCACTTACACCCTCACCGTACCTGCGGGACAAAAGCTAAAAGTAGTGTTTTCCTATTTGGGTCTTCAAAGTGATTCCGTCACGGTCACCTTGAAGGCCGGCGAAACGCGTGAAGTGAACGGAAGGTTAAGGCAGGGTGCTAATACGCTTCCCACAGCTCTCATCCAGGAAAAGCGTATGCGTGACCTGAACGTGACGAAGATCAACCCGAAGCTTATCAGCAGCCTGCCCACGCCCAGCGGCAACTTTGAGGATATCATTAAGACCTTGCCCGGTGTGGCCTCCAACAATGAATTGAGCTCTACCTACAATGTGCGCGGAGGAAATTACGATGAGAACCTGGTGTATGTGAACGATGTGGAAATATACCGCCCCTTCCTGGTTAGGCAGGGAGAGCAGGAGGGCCTGAGCTTCATCAACAGCGATATGGTGGATGATATCAAGTTCTCTGCGGGGGGCTTCGATGCTAAGTATGGTGATAAGATGAGCTCCGTGCTCGACGTAAAATACAGGGAGCCTAAAAAATTCTCTGCTGCCGCCACGGCCAGCCTGCTGGGCGCTTCGCTGGAAGCGGAAGGCATTAACAGGAGCAAGACGCTTTCTTTCATCGGCGGATACCGTTATAAAACAAATACCTATATATTAAACTCACTGGATACTAAGGGCGATTACAAGCCTTCCTTTAATGATTTTCAACTGCTGACAAAGTATAAGCCGAAAGGGAAGTTTGAGTTTGATGTGCTGGCCAATTATTCCAGGAATGTATATAATGTTATTCCGCATGACAGGGAAACCGATTTCGGTACGTTGAACGATGCCAAGCGTTTCACCGTTTACTTTGCCGGGCAGGAGGTGGACAGCTATGAAACGGTGATGGGAGCGGGTACCATTACCTTTAACCAGGATGAAAATGTAAAGCATAAGCTGATTGTATCTGCCTTCAATACATTCGAGCAGGAGAACTATGATATCCTCGGGCAGTATTTCCTGGATCAACTGGAGGCGGACCTGGGCAAGCCTGCGTTTGGCAATGTGGCGTTTAATTTAGGTGTGGGTAGTTATTTGGATCACGCCCGTAATACACTTGAGGCAACGGTGACAAGTTTTGAATATAAGTCAGAATTTGTCGGACAAAAAAATCTTCTACAATGGGGTTTTAAAGCACAACACGAAATTATCGATGATAAATTGAGTGAGTGGCATTACCTTGATTCGGCCGGCTTCTCTGTCCCCTCAAGCCGCGATTCTCTTAACCCTCAAGTATTGCTTAATAATGTAATTAAAAATAAAATTTCACTTACTTCTAATCGTTATACCCAATATATACAAAATACATGGCAAATTGTTGATGGCGTTGATAAAGTAACTCTAACAGCAGGTGTACGAGCAGGCTTATGGGATTTCAATCGCCAAACTATTATTAGTCCGCGCGCTTCTCTTTTTTATGTGCCTCATTGGTCTAAACGTTTGACTTTACATGCTTCATGGGGATTCTACTACCAGCCGCCTTTTTACCGGGAGCTGCGTGACCTGGAAGGCAATATTCAACCTGACGTAAAGGCCCAGCAATCTATTCATTACTTAGTGGGCAGTGATTGGATGTTTTTGGCTATGGGACGTGAGTTCAAGCTGACTACAGAAGCCTATTACAAGGAGCTGAATGACCTGAATCCGTACGAGATTGATAATCTGCGCCTGCGCTACCTGGCCAACAACGATGCACATGGATATGCAACAGGGATTGACTTCAGGGTCAATGGCGAATTTGTGCCCGGAGTTGAATCGTGGGCCAGCTTATCATTTTTAAAAACAGAGCAGGACATCACCAACGACTTTTATTACCAGCGTTACAATGAAGCGGGTGACCTGATTGTTCCCGGTTATACCTTTGATCAGAAGGCCGTGGACAGCACGCGTGTGGAACCCGGATATATACCACGTCCTGCTGATCAGCGTGTCACCTTCAGCATGTTCTTCCAGGATTACCTGCCTAAGTTTCCCACGTTCAAGCTGCATTTAAGATTTGCCTTTGGCACAGGCATTCCTTTCGGCCCTCCCGGCCCTGATTTATATAAGGATATTTTACGATCGCCTCCCTATAGAAGGGTGGATATAGGTTTCACCAAGCAAATCGTCGGCGATGAAGCGCGTGCTCCACACAGCAAGTTGCTGAGAAAGCTGGAGTCTATGTCATTGAGCCTGGAAGTGTTCAACCTGCTCGATGTCAGCAATACGGTTTCTTATACATGGATTACGGACGTGACCACGGCCCGTCAGTATGCAGTGCCTAATTACCTCACGTCACGACAGGTAAATTTAAAGCTGCAGATAAAAATTTGAGTATGAGGCAACTTCTCAAAATAGCGCTATGCTTTTTATTATCAGCTCATCTTTCATTTGTGTATGCACAGGATGGAGGTAAAGATGCAGAACAGCAGTACCTCGCTGAATGTTATTACTATTCAGGCCTGCTGGGCTTCAACATTGATTCCATGCATAACCCTGAGCTATTTAAGACCATTAGCTCCTGGCTGGGAGTGAAGTATTGTTATTCCGGCGATTCAAAGAAGGGCGTGGATTGCTCGGGTTTTGCCTCCGAGGTGTACCAGGATGTTTTTAATAAAACATTGGAGGGATCGGCTGCTGATATATATAAGATTACAAAGCCGCTGAAGAAGTCACAGCTGAAGGAAGGCGACCTTGTGTTTTTTAAAATCAGGAAGAAGCGTGTGTCGCACGTCGGTATCTATTTATCTCATAACAGATTCATACATGCCAGCGTACATGAAGGCGTGGTGATTAGTGACCTGGATGAACCGTATTATAAGAAGTACTTCTACAAAGGCGGAAGGATGAAAGCGAATGGTTAAGAAACAAACTATACCTTTACGGGGATGTTTACGGTTTACTGTTTACAGTTTACCGTTGTTAAACAATTCAGCAGGTTATCTCTGGCAAACCGTAAACCGTAAACTGTAAACTGTAAGTTGTAAACCGAAATGGAAACAAAAACCCTTTTACTCGATAAGACGCAAATAGAAAAGCGTATCAACCGCCTCGCTTACCAGATTTATGAAGACAACTTTGAGGAGAAGGAAATTGTTATTGCCGGTATTGCAAAAAGCGGTTATTTGGTAGCGCAGAAGATTGAGAAAGCAATGAATAAGATCTGCGATCTTAAAACCAGCATGGTTGAAATACGCATAGACAAGCATAACCAGGTAAAGAAGGACATTGAGCTCTCAGCAGGAGAGGAGGCATTGAAAAACAAGGTCATCATCTTAGTGGACGATGTGCTGAATTCAGGCAAGACATTGATCTATGCACTAAAGCCTTTTTTGAAGATTGATACCAAGAAAATACGCACTGTTGTTTTAGTGGACAGGAATCACAAACGCTTTCCTATCTCAGCTGACTTTGTTGGCCTTTCATTGGCTACTACCATGCATGAGCATGTGACTGTAGATGTGGAAGGGGAGAAGGAAGAAGCGTACTTAAGTTAAGCTAAAATTCCAAAGAATAACGAATTATGTACGAATAAACGAATCGCTATTATTCACAATTCGTTTATTCACAACAAGATTCGTTATTCGTTGGCGGGATTTACTTACTTTTCTTAACAGCGCTTTTTTGAATGGCTTTTTTAATCTTTTCTGCAAGAAGATTTACATTCACACTGGCTGCTTTTACTTTGACCTGGGATTGGCTATAATAGGGGGCACGTTGTGCCAGGTGTTCCTGTATATATTCCATTAATTCAATTTCACTGAGTTTGCTTAACAGGGGTCGCTCGCTTTTTTCCTTCAGCAGCCTGTGAAACAGTAATCCTGCATTCGCTTCTAAATACACGGTAATACCTTCCTGATTCATCCAATCCATATTGTCAAAGAAGCAAGGCGTGCCGCCGCCGGTAGCGATGACAGTCTTATCAAGCTTAGTGGTGGCATGAAGGACTTTCTGCTCTTTCATTCGAAAGGAGTTTTCTCCTTCTTCTTCGAAGATGGCTGTAATGGATTTTTTTGATTCTTTGGTTATTTGCTCATCCAGGTCAAGGTAGCCGTACTTAAAAACACCGGCAAGCTTTTTAGCTACCGTTGTCTTGCCGCTGCCCATATAACCTATTATATATATATTCATGGTTAGTACACCTGGTGCTTCACTTTGCGAAGCCGGATGTTCAGCAGCTCCACACCCAAAGAGAATGCTAAAGCTACATACGCATAGTTTTTGTCGATGTGGATGTGCAACCCGTCAAGCACCAGCAGCAAGCCAATGACCAGCAGGAAGGCAAGGGCAAGGATCTTTAACGTAGGATACTTATTGATGAAGTCACTCACATACCTGGCAAAGAAAAGCATGACCAGCATGGAAAGCGTTACAGCGGCCACCATGATGACGATTTGCTGTGAAAGTGCAACGGCAGTAAGAATGCTGTCGAAAGAAAAAATAATGTCAATGAAAGCAATTTGGGTAATAGCCTGGGTGAGGTTCAGCTGCTGTTCCTTAGGATGATGATGCTCATCATCCACCCGCAGCTTCATGTATATTTCTTTAGTCGTTTTAATGAGCAGGAAAATTCCCCCGGCAAGAAGTATTAAATCCCTGCCGCTGGGGGCAAGGTAAAACGACATGCTGTCCGGAGTCGGAATGGTAAATAACGGCTTGGTAAGCCCCACCAGGAGCGTAATGCAAAAAAGGAGTATGATGCGCATGATTAAGGCAAGGGATAAACCGATCGTCCTTGCTTTGCGTTGATCTTTTTTAGGAAGATAACCTGTAATGATGGCAATGAAAATAATGTTATCAATACCCAGCACTATTTCGAGCAGCACCAGCGTGAACATGCTGATAAGACCTGCAGTGGTAAGAAGTTCAGAAAATATAGAAAGGAGCATTCAGTAAAAATTTTGCCAAAGGTAAAATTTACCTATGAATGATTATGCTACAAATAAAAAGGAGCCCGACATACGTGGACTCCTTTTTATTTCTCATATACGTGAAATTAATTTCCTATTTCAGACATAAACTTGATTCGCATCAGGCGTATTTCATCGAGGGTGTAGTCTGCTTCGCCTAACTCTTCCAGTGCCACTTCGGCGCTGTCAGTTTCAGCTTTACGGAAATAATCATACACTTCTTTCTGGCGTTCTTCATCGATCACTTCATTGATGAAGTATTTAATGTCTACGCGCGTTCCGGAAGCAACAATCGATTCTATTTCACCCAACAGGTCACTCATGGTGATGCCCTTACCGCGTGCCATATCTTCGAGGTCAATCTTGCGGTCAATATTCTGAATGATATAAACCTTGAACTGTGATTTATTGACCACCGACTTGACAATCATGTCAGTAGGCCGTTCAATTTCATTTTCCTTTACATATTTTTTGATGAGATCAAGGAAGGGCTGACCGAATTTAGAGGCCTTGCCCGCACCTACACCCGTGATGTTTTTCATTTCATCCATGGTGATAGGATACTGGATACACATTTCTTCCAGTGATGGGTCCTGGAAGATGATCCACGGCTGCAGGTTCTTCTGCTTGGCCAGCTTCTTACGAAGATCCTTCAAAGCTGCAAACAGCTCTTCATCCAGCGCAGCGCCGCCGCCTGTTCCGCCAGCACCTATTTCATCGTCCTCATCTGTTTCTACGTTGCTGTAGTCGTTGTATTCAACTACCTTAATAGTAGTTGGCTTTTTAAGGAATGCTTTTCCTGCATCGGTGAGCTTCAGGGTGCCGTAGGTTTCTATTTCCTTGGACAACAACCCTGCAAGCACGGCCTGGCGTATCATGGCTGTCCAGAACTTCTCATCACGGGTATCACCTTCACCAAATACATCGAGCTGGTCATGCTTATTCAGCTTCACCTGCTCTTCCGCTTTACCGATCAATACGTTTACAATATGCTCACTGGCAAATTTTTCTTTCACGGCTTTAACCGTTTCCAGCACACTGCACATTTCTTCTTTGCCGTCAAAGGTCTTCTTAGGATGCAGGCAGTTGTCGCAATTGCCACAGTTGCCCTTATCGTATTTCTCACCGAAATAATTCAGCAACACCTTTCTGCGGCACATGGTGGTTTCAGCATAACCCACAGTTTCATACAATAACTGCTTGCCGACTTCCTGCTCAGCCACAGGCTTGCCTTTCATGAACTTTTCCAGCTTCTCAATATCCTTGTAGCTATAGAAAGTAATGCACTCACCAACGCGGCCATCACGTCCGCCACGGCCTGTTTCCTGGTAATATCCTTCCAATGATTTTGGAATGTCGTGGTGAATGACAAAGCGGACATCCGGCTTGTCAATACCCATGCCGAAGGCGATAGTAGCCACAATCACGTCCAGCTCTTCCATCAGGAACTGATCCTGCGTTTTAGCGCGTACGGGTGCATCCAGCCCGGCATGATAGGGAAGCGCACGTATGCCGTTGACGCTAAGTGTCTGCGCTACTTCTTCCACCTTCTTACGGCTAAGGCAGTAAACGATGCCCGCTTTACCGGGCTTGGTCTTAATATATTTTATGATCTCCTTAATGGCGTTTACCTTGGGCCTTACTTCATAGTACAGGTTGGCTCTGTTGAATGACATTTTGAAAACAGACGCATCCATCATGTCGAGATTCTTCTGTATGTCCTGTTGTACCTTCGGAGTGGCTGTAGCAGTAAGTGCCATGATGGGTACATTGCTTCCGATAGCTTCCATGATGGGGCGCAATCTCCTGTACTCAGGCCGGAAATCATGTCCCCATTCAGAAATACAATGTGCTTCATCAATGGCAAACATGGAGAGCTTAACCGAACGCAGGAACTCAATATTTTCTTCTTTGGTCAGGGATTCAGGTGCAACGTACAGCATTTTTGTAACGCCTGATTTTACATCCTTTCTCACTGCCGCCATTTCGGTTTTATTCAGCGAAGAATTGAGAAAGTGCGCAACACCCTCAGAAGCATGTAATCCACGCAGCACGTCTACCTGGTTTTTCATCAGGGCAATGAGCGGTGACACAATGATGGCGCAACCATCCATAATCAGGGCGGGCAGCTGGTAGCAAAGCGATTTGCCGCCTCCTGTAGGCATAATTACAAACGTGTTTTTGCCCTGTAAAACATTATTGATAATGGCTTCCTGTTCTCCCTTAAACTTGTCAAATCCAAAATACTTCTGCAAGTAATCTGCAAGGGAATTTTCAACTAAATACATTTCTGACTGATTCAATTTTATTCTCCGACTTATCGGGATTAATTAAGTTAATTTGTTATAAAGAATGTTAAACAATCTGTTAAAAATAGTACTGATTTGCTGCGGCTATTTTACTGCAACCTAACGCAATGCTAATACACTAAACCTATTATTAAGAGCGTAGAATCAATTCATCAATTATTGCAGAAGCTATTACAAACATAAACAAAAAGCGAATCATTACCAAAAAAATTATAGCAATACATATACTGCGAAATAAAACATTTTTTAAGGTAAAGACTCCGTTTTTAATCAACGGGAGCGCGAAGATATAACATTTGATTTACAGTACAAGTTTAGGGTTGACGGCTTACTGTCAGGACATAAAAGAGGTGTATAATTGCAAGCTTCAAACTGTAAACCAGCACCGTAAACCATTTACCGTTTAATTTATCTTTGTCCGCTTATGGGAATTTTTAGCAGCAGCAAGGCAAGTAACATAGGAGAGATGTCATTCCTTCAGCACCTGGAGGCACTTCGCTGGCATTTGGTGCGCTGTGTGATTGCAATTACTGTGATTGCCGTCGTTGCGTTTTGCTATGTGGATGTATTAACGGATGAGGTGTTGCTGGCTCCTGCTAACGCTCACTTTCTTACCTACCGGGCGCTTTGTCATGTGGGACATATGCTTGATATGGGAGACAGGTTTTGTGTCGGACCTATTCCGCTTAAGATTATCAACACGGAGATTGGCGGACAATTCAATATTGCTATGTGGATAGCCATTGTAGGTGGCCTGATCATTGCCTTTCCTTATGTAATATGGGAGCTCTGGCGATTCGTGAAACCTGCCTTGCAGGAAAAAGAAAAAAAGTATGCACGCGGAATCGTGTTTTATACTTCTTTTCTTTTTTTAAGCGGCGTGCTCTTTGGTTATTTTGTAATCACTCCTATGTCCGTCAATTTCCTGGCTAACTTCCAGGTGAGTAAAATGGTGGAAAACAATATTACACTGGATAGTATTATATCTATTGTAACGACCCTGACGCTGATAACAGGAGCTGTATTTGAACTTCCCATCGTGATTTACTTTTTAACGAAAATAGGATTGATCACCCCTTCTTTCATGCGCAAGTTCAGAAGACATGCTGTGGTGGTTATTCTCATTGTGTCAGCCATTATCACGCCCACGTCCGATGCTACCACCATGGTATTTGTTTCACTGCCGCTTTATCTCCTGTATGAAATAAGTATTTTTGTTTCAGCAAGAGTGATGTGGGAAGAAATTAAGAATTAAGAATTGGGAATGAAGAATACGAACATCATTCCACCGTGGCCGAAATTCTGCATTCTGCATTTTACATTTTGCATTTTCTTTTTCTGTTCGCTGGTTTCTTTTTCTCAAACTACCAAGGTAAGCGGCAAAATATATGACGGCTTAACCAATGAGCCTGTTCCTTTCTCAACACTTTTTTTTAAGAATACTACTGTTGGCGCCAATGCTGATGAGCAGGGCCATTATTCTTTGCAAACCGATAACCCGGTGGATACGCTTATTGTAAATTACATCGGCTACCTTCCTGCTAAAGTGTCCGTGAAGAAGGGTACGGCACAGGTGTTAAATATTGCCCTGCGTCAGAATAAATTCGATTTGCCTGATGTGGTGATCAATGCAGGAGAAAACCCTGCAGATGTCATCATGCGTAAAGTAGTGAAGAATAAAGACCTGCATGACAGGGATAACCTGGATGCCTATCGTTACAGCTCCTATAATAAGCTGGAGTTTGATCTGAATAACATCACAAACAATTTTAAGAATAAAAAAATATTCAAGCCTTTCCGGTTTGTCTTCGATAACATGGATTCAAGCGGCACGAATAAAAAACCTTTCCTGCCGGTATTCATTACAGAAACTGTTTCAAAAGTATATAGTCAGAAAAATCCAAAGGGAAGAAAGGAAGAAATCATAGCCAATAAGATTTCAGGAACGGAAAATGAAACCGTCACTTCTTACCTGGGTGATTTCTATGCACACCTGAATATATATGATCCTTACATTTATCTTTTCGGAAAAGGCTTTGTGAGCCCTACCTCCGGCATAGGTCCGCTGTACTACAAATATTATCTCTACGACAGTACTTATATAGGTAACAAATGGTGCTATAAGATTACGTTTAAACCGAGAAGGAAACAAGAGCTGACATTTGTGGGAGAGATGTGGATTAACGACACTTCTTTTGCCGTAAAGCGTTTAAACATGCGCATTGCAGATGATGCCAACATTAACTATATCGAGGATCTGGTTATCGTAGATGAATACGATGCCACGGACAGCATTAACTGGGTGCTTACCAAGGAAGTGCTGGTGATGAATATTGCGCCCACAGAAACAAAGGAAAAACAAACGATGGGTTTAATTGGCCGCAAAACAACGTATTACAGTGACTATGTTATTAACCAGCCTATGCCGTCAAAGTTTTTCACACGAGGGGCGGAGGTGGAAGTTTCGGAAGAGGCATTTGGGAAGGATACCGCATTTTGGGATTCGGCCCGCGCAGAAAGGCTTACGCGGAATGAAGAGAAAATTTATAAGATGGCTGATACCATTGTGACTGTTCCTGCATTCAAGCGATATTCCGATTTCATCAAAATGGTTGGAACCGGATACCTGGCATGGGGTAAATTTGATGTGGGCCCTGTGTATTCTATGTATAGCTACAACTATGTTGAAGGAAGCCGTTTCAGGTTTGGAGGCAGAACGAACTGGCGCTTCAGCCAGAAAGTGATCCTGAACGGTTACCTTGCCTATGGGTTGAGGGATATGTTGTTTAAGGCAGGTGGAGGTATACAATATTTCACGTCTAAAAAACCACGGCAGTCCATTGGTATAGATCTGAAAAGAGATGTCGAGCAGCTGGGTAAAGGTCCCAATGCATTGACAGATGATAATATTTTCCAGACCATCATTCTGCGGACACCAAGCTACAAGCTGATCTCCAACGAGCAGGAAAGAGTATATATAGAAAGAGAGTGGTTCAACGGTTTTTCTACGCGTGTGGCCTTTACTCATTCTTATTACGAACCCTTAGGACAGCTTAATTTCACTTACTATGCCAGCGATGCAAAGACGGATACCTTCAGCACCATGAATGTATCTGAGGTTTCATTCTTCTTCCGGTTTGCCTACCATGAAAGATTTGTAGCAGGAAAGATTAACCGTGTAAGCCTCGGAAGTGAGTATCCTATTACCAGGATACAATATTCACGCGGCTTGAAAGGTGCGGCAGTCGGTGACTTCAATTACCATAAGCTGAATATCAAAGTGGATGACAAAGTGTATCTTGGTAACTTCGGCAGGTTTAATTTTACCGTTGAAGCAGGGAAAATATGGGGTGTGCTTCCATACCCGTTGCTTACGGTTCATCCCGGCAACCAGGCCTATGTATATGATGAAACAGCATTCAACCTGATGAATTTTTACGAGTTTGTGAGCGATGAATATGTAAGCGTTATGACCCAGCATCATTTCGGCGGGCTTTTCCTTGACCGTATTCCGCTGCTGCGAAAATTAAAATGGCGCGAAGTGTTTACTGCCAATGCCGTGATCGGGCGTATGTCCGATGAAAACCTGGACATCCTGGTCAATAAAGATGCATTCTATACGTTATCGAAACCCTATGTGGAATTGGGCGTAGGGGTAGAAAATATTTTTAAGATATTGCGTTTGGATGCTTTAACGCGGTTAAGCTATCGGGATAATCCCGGCATACCAAAGTATGGTGTCAGGGCAAGCATATCCATCAGGTTCTAAAACACAAAAATGATATTACGATCTGAAAATTTAGTTAAGCGGTATAAAAAAAGAACCGTGGTTGACCATGTTTCTATAAAAGTAGAGCAGGGGGAGATCGTTGGCTTGCTGGGTCCGAATGGTGCGGGTAAGACCACGACATTCTATATGACTACAGGATTAATACGGCCTAATGAAGGGAAAATATTTTTGGATGACAGGGACATTACCGCTTTACCGATGTACAGGCGTGCGAAGCTGGGCATTGGCTACCTGGCACAGGAGGCATCTGTTTTCCGTAAGTTAACTGTGGAGGACAACATCCTTGCTGTGCTTGAAATGACGGATCTGAAAAAGGAGGAAAGAGCAGAGAAACTGGAATCACTTATCAGTGAATTCGGATTGAATAAAGTAAGGCATAACCGCGGCGACCTGCTTTCAGGAGGGGAGAGGCGCAGAACGGAAATAGCGAGGGCCTTAGCTGTTGATCCGAAGTTTATTTTACTGGATGAACCTTTTGCCGGTGTTGACCCCATTGCCGTAGAAGACATACAAGCCATTGTATCGAAGCTGAAAGAAAAGAATATCGGTGTACTGATAACTGATCACAACGTGCATGAAACACTAACGATCACTGACCGTGCTTACCTTCTTTTTGAAGGCACTATTTTAAAAGCCGGGACTGCTGAGGAGCTTGCTAACGATGAACAGGTAAGACGGGTTTACCTTGGACAGAGTTTTGAATTGAGGAGGTAATGAGGAATATGTATATAAGGAAATAAGGGTCGCCTCATTTCCTTATACCCTTATTTCCTGATTAATTTTCGTTCAGCACAAAGTGATACCCCTCCATAATCGGGTTGGCCAACAGCTTTTTGCAGGCCGTATCCACTTTTTCCTTGGCAGCTTCTTTGCTGGCCGCTTCTACTTCCAGTGTAATGTGCTTCCCGATGCGAACGTTTTCAATTTCATTCAGGCCCATATTCTTTAAACCATGGCCCACTGCCTTTCCCTGAGGATCAAGAAGGGCTTTCAGCGGCATCACATCAATCTCTGCGGTAAATTTCATTATGCTTTGGCTTTAATAAATACATTATTGATAATGGACAAAAGTATGTATAAGATTATTATCAGCGGCATTGCCTTTAGAAAAAAGACTCCCAGCAGCAGCGCTGACAAGGCTAAAAAGATGTATTGAATCTTATTATCTCCAAATGAAAAGGATTTCATCTTAAGAGAAAACATCGGGATTTCTGAGACTAAAAGAAGAGACAGGACAATGCTGGTTATGAGAATAAAATATTCATTTCCGATAAAAGCATTCCACGCAGGATTATCTCCGGAGTAAATCAGAAAGAGGGAGGAAATCAGCAGGGAATTGGCAGGAGTGGGGAGGCCGATAAAGGAAGTGGTTTGCCTTGTGTCAACATTAAATTTTGCAAGCCGCAAGGCTGAAAAGACAGGAATGATTAGAGGAATAAATTGAATAATTCTGATCTTTTCAAAGGGTTCTCCTAAATGGCAATTGCTCAACATGGAACACATCATGAATCCCGGGACAACGCCAAAACTGACGACATCTGCAAGGGAGTCCAGCTCTTTACCAATTGCAGAATGAACATGCAAAAGGCGTGCAGCCATTCCATCCATCAGGTCAAAAAAAGCCGCAAGGAAAACCAGGTAGGCAGCATATTCAACTCCTAAAAACGCATACGGAATTGCTATACATCCACAAAGAAGGTTCAGGCAAGTGATAAAATTAGGAATATGCTTTTTCATTCGTTCACGAAAGTAGCAACATTTCCATGAATTACGAATGTCAGCCTGTCAAAAAAAGGGAGAGCACTTCTGTTGATGAATATCCGGAGCGGCTTATGTCCTAAAAATTATCATATATACAATTCCACAAATCCTTCTCCTGTATTTTTTCAGGACCTATCGTTTTAGAGTCTTGCAATGAATGAGGATGTATGGATAAATCAACACGGGTTGCAAGGTCATTTATTTTGGAAGCATTTATATTAAGCGAAATGCTTTTTTGAAATAACCTTTTCTTGCATGCTTTTATATAGCCCTGGTGCGGATCGGTGGAAACAATGGCGTATCCTTTCTTTTTCAGGATTTTCTGAAGCCGGATAAACACCTTATCTATGGGATATTGAAGTAAGGCAGTCTCCATTTGTAAGATTGAATTTTGCGAAAGTTAAGTAGTTTTTAAGCAGAAACCTACACTTTTTAAAGAATGTTTGGTATTTTGCTAATATTAGGCGTGCTGATGCAAAGACAGCGAAAAAAAACGTTTTGATGGCGATAGGTCGTTTATTGGGACTCTGTTTTAAGCCTAAAATCATAAAATCCGATAAATTTTAACGAAATCATCTCAAAATGTTTGCAAGCCTTTATTAAAGGTTAACAAACTCTCATCAAATGCTTGTAAACCCTTATCAAAGGTTAACGAACTCTCATCAAATGTTCGTAAACTCTTATCAAGGGTAAGCGAACTCTCATCAAATGTTTACAAACCCTTATCGAAGTTAAGCGAACTCTTATCAAATGTTTGCAAACCCTTATCAAAGGTTAGCGAACTTTCATCAAATGTTTAACTACCCTTATCAAAGGTGAGTGAACACTTATTGTATGCTTGCAAACAATTAACAGGATTAAGGGAAGCCTTATTAAGGGCTTTTCAACTTTTCTTGATTTTTTGCCTGTATTTCTTGCAAGCCTGTGAGTTTATTTCTGAGCCAGCTTTTCAAGTTCACGCATTTCATCACGCAGGCGGGCAGCTTCATAAAAGTCCAGGTCTTTCGCCGCTTTTTCCATTTCACGCTTTTTAGCAGTTATGGCTTTCTTCAACTGTTCATCTGACATGTAATGCACAACAGGATCGGCAGCAATCGTCATTCCGTCGCTTTCAATGTATGGCTTTGGTTCCACCATTTTTGAGTCAGCCACTCTTGTTTGCGTCAGGATGCTTTCTTTAGACTTTACAATTTGCTTTGGCGTAATATTATGCTGCATGTTATAATCCATCTGCTTTTCCCTTCTGCGGTTGGTTTCATCTATTGTCTTTTGCATGCTCTCCGTTATTTTGTCGGCATAAAAGATTACCCTGCCATTAACATTACGCGCGGCGCGGCCTGCAGTTTGAGTAAGTGAGCGGTTGCTGCGCAGAAATCCTTCTTTGTCTGCATCTAATATTGCAACCAGTGACACCTCAGGCAGATCGAGCCCTTCACGTAAAAGGTTAATGCCGATGAGCACATCAAAGTTTCCGAGCCTCAAATCGCGCAACAGCTCTACGCGATCGAGTGTTTCTACTTCACTATGTATATATCTGCAATTGATATTCAGCTTGGTGAGATATTTCGCAAGCTCTTCTGCCATGCGCTTGGTGAGGGTTGTTACCAATACCCGCTCACTTTTCTTTACTGTCTTCTCTATTTCATCCAGCAAATCATCCACCTGGTTAATGCTGGGTCTTATCTCAATCACAGGATCGAGCAATCCTGTTGGCCGGATGACCTGTTCGACAATAATTCCTTCGCTTTGCTGAATCTCATAATCGGAAGGCGTGGCGCTGACATAGATCACCTGGTTCAGCAGGCTTTCAAATTCCTCGTACTTGAGCGGGCGGTTATCCATGGCTGCAGGCAAACGAAAGCCATATTCCACAAGGTTAATTTTGCGTGAGCGGTCTCCGCCATACATGGCACGGATCTGCGGAACAGTAACATGGCTTTCGTCAATGACCATGAGATAATCGTCGGGGAAATAATCGAGCAGGCAGAAAGGACGTGTGCCCGGAGCACGTCCGTCAAAATAACGGGAGTAGTTTTCAATGCCGCTACAATAACCCAGCTCGCGTATCATTTCAAGATCATAAGTAACACGGTCTTCCAATCTTTTTGCCTCTACATTTTGTCCCAATGATTTGAGGTAGTCCACCTGCTTCACCATATCAGCCTGTATCTGCCAGATGGCATCCAGCTGCTTGGCAGGACTTGTTACAAAGATGCTGGCAGGATAAATGGTGATATCATCGGCCCTTTCTATTGTTCTGCCACTGACAGGATCAATTTTGGAGATCTCTTCAATTTCATCTCCGAAGAAAACAAAACGATAGGCAAAGTCCGTGTAGGCAAGATATATATCTACAGTATCTCCGCGAACACGGAACTTTCCGCGGTCGAATTCCATTTCCGTCCGGGAGTACAATGCAGTCACCAAAAGGTTTAAGAACTTGTTACGGGATATCTTCATGCCCACTTCGGCAAGTATAACATTGTCACGGAAGTCAGCGGGATTGCCGATACCATAAATACACGATACAGAGCTGACGACGATTATATCTTTCCTGCCTGATAAAAGTGAAGTGGTGGTACTGAGGCGCAGCTTTTCAATCTCATCATTAATGGCCAGATCTTTTTCTATATAGGTATTGGTAGAAGGGATGAATGCTTCCGGCTGGTAATAATCGTAGTAGGATACAAAGTATTCCACGGCATTGTCGGGAAAGAATTGCTTGAATTCACCGTAGAGCTGAGCTGCCAGCGTTTTATTATGACTTAGAATGAGCGTAGGCCTTTGTGTCTGCTGGATAACGTTGGCAACGGTAAAGGTCTTGCCGGAACCGGTAACGCCTAACAATGTCTGGGCATAATCATTACGCTCAATACCCTCCACTAATTGCCGGATTGCATCGGGTTGATCACCGGTCGGATAAAACTCCGATGTTAATTGAAACTTCTTCACCTCAGCGAACTACGAATTTTTACGAATATACGAATGAAGCAACAAAGTTACATCAGTAATTGGCAGATGTCCATATCTCCCATGACTTCTCCGCCTGCAGCTGAAGCATGGATAAGCCGTTTTTAACAGCAGCGCCTTTTTCTTTCCCCTTTTGCAAAAACAGGGTTTCTTCCGGATTGTAAACGAGATCATACAGTAAATGATCACGGTTGATGCCTTCGTAAGGAATGGGTGGAAATGTTTGAATATCCGGAAAGGTGCCTAATGGAGTGGTATTAATGATCAGCTTATGGTGATACACTGCATCTGCATTTAACCGGTCATAGAGAATAGTCTTGTCACCTGGCTGCTTTCGACTCACATAAGAAAATTCTATACCTAATTTATTCAGAACATAAGCAATTGCCTTGGATGCACCACCTGTCCCCAGGACCAATGCTTTAGTATGATGAGATTGCAACAATGGCTTTAATGACTGTTCAAAGCCCCAAGCATCCGTGTTGTAGCCGATAAGCACACCGGGATTGGAAGGAAGCAGACGGCGGCTGACCTTAATGACGTTGACCGCACCGATTTCCTTAGCCTCTTTACTTACATCTGTCAAATATTCCATAACAGATTGTTTGTAAGGAATAGTAACATTTAACCCTTTTAGCTCTTTATACGATTTGATAAGATGCGGCAATTCGGAAATATTTTCTAACGGAAAGTTTTCATACAAGCAATCTTTTAATCCTTCACGTTCAAACTTTTCATTAAAATATTTTTTTGAAAAGGAGTGGGAGAGAGGATAGCCGATCAGTCCGAAAAGACGCATGTTATGTTCGTTTAGCTGCTGCCCTCATTTTTACAATCTGCACAACAGCAGGAATCAACGAGATGAAAATAATGGCTAATACGACCATCTCAAAGTTTTTCTTTACAAATTCGTTTTCACCAAATTTGAAACCGGCATAGGTTAATAAAGTAACCCACGTAATCCCTCCCGTAACACAGTAAAACATATACCTGGAATATTTCATTTTGGCTACACCGGCTACAAACGGAGCAAACGTACGGATGATAGGAATGAAGCGTGCCAGTATAATCGTTCTCCCGCCATGCTTCTCATAGAATTCATGTGTATGATCAAGATATTTCTTTTTCAGTATTCCCTTCAGCCACTTTATTTCAAATAAACGTGTGCCCATGAATCTGCCGATCACATAGTTGGTGTTATCGCCTAATATGGCTGCAGCAAAGAGGAGTGGAATAAGCACCCATATATCCAGTATGCCTGTCCGTGCAGCAATGGCTCCTGCCGCGAACAGCAGCGAATCGCCCGGAAGAAATGGAGTCGCTACCAATCCCGTCTCACAGAAAATAATCAGGCAGAGTATGAGATACGTCGTCTTTTGGTATTCCCGTACCATCGTATCGAGGTGTTGATCAATGTGCAAAATCCAGTCGACGGCATTATGTAGCAGTTCCATAGTTTAATTTTAGTGAAAAGTCAAAGGAAACAAAAAAATCCTGTTACAGGAAATGGAACATTGATATTGTTCATTACCGTTTTAGTAACGGGCATACATAAGTTATTGCCGGTTGAAATAATCCATTATCTTTGAAACAGATTTTATATCTATGAAACGCATTGCTGTTCTCCTGCAGCTTCTCTTTTACTCTTTCATTTTCATCCCTGTACCTCATTCCATTGCCCCGCTTTCTGTTATTGAAGTAGACAATATATTCGAAGGCACACCTACCGTTTACACCTGCTCTTACCTTGCAGGGTTGTTCGGTTTGTTTTGCGTATTGCTATGCCTCAACTATGACAAAGCATATATGATCAACATCCTTTCTTCCTTACTGTTACTGGTGCCGCTTTTCCAATACACCACCTGGCATAACTTCTGGATATCCATTGCTACAGCACTGCCGTTTATCCTGATGACGGTATCGGCTATCCTTCAGCTTAAGTAACTTAATAAGTAGGGAGTGAGTCGTCTATCTCTCTTGCATAAGCAAGGATACCGCCTTTTAGATTGTAGAGGTTGGTAAATCCAAATTGCTGTTCAAGCTGTCTTACAGCAGTGCCGCTCCGTGCTCCTGAACGGCAGTAAAAAACCACAGGCTTGTCTTTTGCAATTTTATCAGCATTGGCAACTACTGTTGCAAGGGGAATAAGTTCGCCGCCGATATTTACAAATTCATGTTCATGTGTTTCGCGCACATCTATCAATTGAAAATCTTCCTTCTTGTCAAACTTTTCCTTTAACTCTTCTGCTGTTATCTCGTTCATTATAAATTAAATTAATTCGAAAACTCTTCCTTGCTTGCGCTGTCTATAAAAGTGAAAAATGTATCGCTTCTTAACCCGATGCGCAGTGTTTCTACTGCCAACGACTCTGTAGGTGAAATATTTCCTAAGTTTACATTAGCGCCAAAAAGCTTGATAAAATAAGTCTGACCCGATTTCGTAGGCGTTTCCCATATAATCTTATCCTGCGGCACGCGCGACACAATCTTATTGATCAGCGCTACGTGCGCTTTTCCATTGGGCCGGTAAATGCCCACCGTGCCGCTTTCCCTCGCTTCTGCAATCACTTTCCATGCACCTGCCTGCAGCTCTTTCTCCATCATTTCTATCCAGCGGTTGGGGTGAATGATAATCCCTTCTTCTTTCGATCCTACTTCGCTGACCACGGTCACGGCTTTTGTCAGTTTCCTGATGAAGTCACATTTTTTATCATGTGCCAATGAAATGGAGCCATCGGATATTTCAGCATGGGTCATTTTATATTTTTCCAGCAGGCGTAAATAATCATCAAACTGCTTGCGCACAATGAATGCTTCCAGCAGCGTGCCGCCGAAATACACATGAATGCCTCCCTGGCGATATATATTTATCTTATCTGTCAGCTTCGGTGTTACGAAAGCGCTGCCAAACCCTAATTTAACAAGATCCACATGCCCGGCATTTACAGAAACAAAATCTTCCGCTTCTCTCACGCTAAGACCTTTATCCATTACCATAGTTAATCCTGCCTGGCGTGGTTTTGTGGTGCGCTCAGGTATTTGCTTCAGCGAAAAGTTTATCATTTGTTTTTATAGAGATCGATAAGGGAAAGAATGTTTGGGTCCTGTTCTATTGCCGGTAAGTATTCAAACATTGTATTGCATAATTTTTTGTTCTTATTCAGGGCCACCTCAATGGTGTTGTAAGCCTGTTGTTTAGCACCGCTGTCAAACAGGTAGCAGCCCAGCCTGTAATAAAGCTCGGCATTCTCAGGAAGATAATCAAGCCCGCATTCCACTAATTCTATAGCTTCATTCAGGCGGTCATCCACCTTCAATAAGTGTGAATATTCAAGCCAGATGTCAGCATTGTTGGGATCCAGCTCCACCACCTTTGCATAGGCCTTCTCAGCTTCCACATAATTCTCGAGGTTAAACTCTGCATCTCCCAATGCAAACCAGAATTCCGGCACTTTGTCATTTACGTCAATGGCTTTCTTTATATAATGGATGGCCTCAAAAGAGCGGTCTTCGGATGTAAGCGTAACGCCAATACCCAGCCAGGCCTCACCCAGCTGTGGGTCCAGCTTAGCGGCTTTCTTAAAAAACTCTCTTGCTTTGCGCAGCTGCTCCAGCTGCTCATAACATTCACCGATATTATAATAGGTTAATGCATCGGGAGTTTCAAATTCAAAGGTTTGCTTATAATTAGCAATGGCTTCTTCAAATCGGCTCAGGCAAGCCAGTGTATTTCCTTTATTAAAATAAGCAGAAGAGAAATCGGATTTGATAAGAATAGCGTAATCATATGCGTCAAGCGCTTCCGCATACTTTGATGAACGGTTAAACACATTACCCAGGTTATACCATGCATGGTGGTTGTAAGGCTCTTTATTTATAAAGTTTTGGTAAAACTTAATGCTCTCCTCCAACTGACCGGTGCATTCATAACAAAACGCTATTTCATATAAAGCAATTTCGTTTTGTGAGTTTTCATCCAGGCATTTGTGCAGGTAATCAACTGCCTTTTGATAATCTCCCCACCCTTCATAGGTATAGGCTATATTCAGGTAAATTAAATCTTTCTCTTCAGCCAGCGGAACGGCTTTGTTAAATTGTTCGATGGCTTTATCGTACTTGCCCAGCTGGCTGTACACATTGCCCCTAATCATATATAGATCAGGTTCGTTGGGGGCGACAAACTCCGCTTTTTCCAGGATCATCAATGCACGCTTTGGCTCATTGGTCATGGCCAGGATCTGTGCTTTTTTCAACAGGAATTCAACGGATGAAGGATGCTGTGAGGTAGCGTATTCAATGACCTGCATGGCATTGACAGGATCATTTTTTTCAATGTAATTATCTATAATGCTGATGAATGCATCCACGTCAAAGAAGTACGCATCCTTCTTGCGGAGCATTTCTTCATAGCGCTGTACTGATTTTTGGATTAGTTGTTCGTCTTCCCGGTGATCGAATTCTTCTTCCTCCATATAAGCTTGGTTAGATGAAAAACTTAAGCGATAACAAAGATAGAAAAAGGAAGGCACATGGAATAATTTTATTTAGAGTTATCCACATTTTGAAGTTAATTCGGGGTTTCAATGAATACCGAATCTTATTTCGGATAAACGAATCGCCACCCCAATAGCACGATTCGTTTATTCGTCGGAGTGATTTTCTTTACGATATTTACAAACTCATATTTGTGAATATGGATTCATCTAAAGATATCGCTGATATATTAATATATTTTATTCCGGCCTTGTTAGTGCTTGGAGCCATGTACCTGGTAGTGAAAAGGTATCTTGACAGGGATTACAAACTAAGGCTGTTAGAAGCGCGCCAATCAGCGCAGAAGGAATTGCTTCCGTTGCGCCTTCAGGCTTATGAGCGCCTTGTTCTTTTTCTTGAACGTATTTCTCCATCCAGCTTATTAATGAGAACAAATCAGCCGAATATGAATGCACGCCAGCTGCAAACGGAATTACTGGCAGCCGTCAGAAGTGAATTCGATCATAACCTGTCTCAACAGATTTACATATCCAATACAGCATGGGAACAGGTCAAAATTGCAAAGGAGGACATGATGAAGCTTATTAATACAGCTTCAGAACAAGTGAACGTCAATGATACAGCCATTAATCTTAGTGCACAGATTTTTGAAACCATGCTTCGCAATGAAGCAATGCCAACACAACGCGCCATTGATTTTCTTAAGAATGAAGTAAGGCAGTTGACTTTGCAACAATGACTCCAACGAATAGCGAATTATGTTACGAATAAACGAATCGATATGAGCACAGTTCAAGTAAGAAATAAGGATTTGTTATATCCTGAACTAAGCTATAAAATTATTGGTTCCGCATTTGAGGTTTATAATGAGCTTGGACACGGTCACGTTGAGAAAGTATATCAAAAGGCGCTTGCTGAGGTTTTCAAAACAAAGGACATTGCTTTCAAGGAACAGGTGTACTCCCCGGTAACATTCAGGGATAAAATTGTTGGAAAATTTTTTATGGATTTCCTGGTCGAAGAATCCATTGTTGTGGAGTTAAAGAAAGACGATAAGTTTTCTAAATCACACATCGATCAGGTTTTAAATTATCTGAAGATTCAAAATCTGAAGTTGGCAATCCTGATCAACTTTGCTAAGGAAGGAGTTATCCATAGAAGAATCATAAATTTTGATAATTGACCGTATAATTACCGATTCGTTTATTCGTAAAAAGATTCGTTATTCGTTGGAATGAAAGAAGAAAAGAAAATATTTACAGACAGTAACATCCAAGTAAAAACAGTGTATACTGACCACGCGCCGTCAACTGAACTGCCGGGTAAGTTTCCTTTTACGCGCGGTGTTCAGGAAGACATGTATCGCAGCAAGCTTTGGACCATGCGTCAGTATGCAGGTTTTTCAACAGCAGAGGAATCCAATAAACGTTACAAGTATTTGCTGGCTAATGGCACTACAGGATTGTCTGTTGCTTTTGATCTTCCAACGCAGATAGGATATGACAGTGATCATGAACTGTCAGAAGGGGAAGTTGGTAAGGCAGGTGTGGCCATTGATTCATTAAAGGATATTGAAATACTATTTGATGGCATTGAGCTGGAGAAGATCACTACGTCCATGACCATCAACAGCACGGCTTCCATATTGCTTGCCATGTATATTGCTTTGGCTAAGAAACAAGGCGCTGATATAAAGAAGATTTCGGGCACCATTCAAAACGATTTGCTGAAAGAATATGCTGCACGCGGTACATATATATATCCTCCTAAGCAAAGTATGCGCATTATCACGGATATTTTTGAGTATTGCAGTAAGGAAGTTCCGAAGTGGAATACCATATCTATTTCCGGTTACCATATACGCGAAGCCGGTTCCACGGCGGCTCAGGAGCTTGCATTTACACTGGCCAATGGAAAGGCTTATGTAAAAGCGGCTTTAAGCAAGGGTCTTGATATAAATGTTTTCGGAAAACGTCTATCATTCTTTTTTAATGCACATAATAATTTGCTCCAGGAAGTGGCGAAATTCCGCGCTGCCCGCAGAATGTGGGCGCACATCATGAAGGAACTGGGAGCCACCGATCCTAAAGCTATGATGCTCCGCTTTCATACACAAACAGGCGGGTCCACGCTTACTGCACAACAACCTGAAAACAACATCATTCGTGTAACCATCCAGGCGTTGAGCGCTGTGCTGGGAGGAACGCAGTCCTTACATACCAACGGATATGACGAAGCATTGAGCCTGCCAACAGAAGAAGCTGCACGTACCGCTCTGCGTACGCAGCAGCTTATTGCCTATGAAAGCGGCGTAGTTGATACGGTGGATCCATTAGGCGGATCTTATTTTGTTGAAGCGCTGACGGACGAGCTGGAAAAGAAAGCATGGGAATACATAGAGAAAATTGATGCCATGGGTGGTTCTGTTGCTGCTATTGAAGCGGGCTATATACAAAATGAAATTGCTAATGCTTCTTACGAATACCAGCAAAGTATCCAAAATGGGGAAAGAATTATTGTCGGTGTAAATAAATTTACAGCTGAAGAGCCTCCCTTTGACAAGCATTTTGTGATAGATGACAGCATCCGGCAATTGCAGATGGAGAAGATCAGGCAGGTGAAAGCAGAACGCAATAACGAAAGAGTAGGGGAGCTATTGAAGAAGCTTGAGGCAGCAGCCCGTTCCGATCAAAACCTGATGCCTGTCATTTTAGATTGCGTTGAAAGCTACGCTACGCTAGGGGAGATTGCTGATACGATGAGAAAGGTGTTTGGAGTTTATACGGGATAATGTCTGTTAGATTTTTACCTAAAAAAATGAAAAGGGGAAAAATTATTTGCGATTGCTATCGTGCAATTTTCTTCTTGTCTTTAATTTCTCCATACTTGTAAGTAACGGTTACTATTGGTTTATCAATTTTATCATCATACTCTATTTGTTTTACCAATCACCGTTCTCGTTATAAATAAACTTATGGTCGTTTTGCCGGGTAACATTTGAAGATTGCCTGAGGTTTATTCTTTCATGAACCTCGCTGTCCATTTCATGTCACGGATGTTGATCTGGATAAAATAAACACCCGGAGCAAGGTCTGTGATATTGATGCTATGCTCTTTTACATTGATCATATCCGCAAACACTGATTTTACTTTCTTCCCGATCACGTTATAGATATCAACGGTTGCCTTATCATTCATCGGTAAGCCGGCTACGGTCAACTGGTTTTTGGCAGGATTCGGATACACAGCAAATGAGCTGACAGCATACGTGCCGATACTTGTAGGGATCAGGTTAATTACCTGTGAGGTGGAATCCGTGCAGCCGTTAGCTTTTGCAAGCAGGGTGACGGTATATGTACCGGGTGTGTATATATGTACAGGATTCACCTGGGTGGACGTATCATTTACACCGCCTCCGAATTTCCATAGAAACGAAGCAGCGTTTTTACTTTTGTTGGTGAATGTGGCTGTCAGCGCATTGAGGGAATAACTAAAGCCTGCACTGTCAACGGCGACTGTAACGGGCGTGCGTGAAGTCACACAAGAGGGAGCCTGTATATGCCAGTCATAAAAGAAGTAATAATAGTTTATAGCCTGGCCGTTGTCGGTCAAATGAACGCTGTTGTCAATAATAGAAATTATGCCTCCGATAGTATATGGATAATTTGCGCCCCCTGTATTACGGAAGATGTTGGCATTGCTGCATCCAAGAGACAGGTTGTTGCCTGCGGGGAGGTCGAAGTTGAGCGTGACAACGCTTTTGCCAACCGGCACGACAATGTTTTTTGATTGAAGAATGTTACCAAGATTGTCACGCAGGTTAATCGTTCTGCTTCCTGCTGCCTGTGCGTAAACAGTCACGTTCACAAGCCTGACGGGTGTAGTGCAATTGAAAACCAATGCTCTTTCAGCGGCGTTGGAAAAATAGCCTCCGGGCCCCAGGCTGCTGTCCGGCGGGCCGCCACGGCCCTGCGGGGGATATATATTGCTTTCTGCATAGTAGGTGACGGAAGAGGACGTTAAGGCAGGTGTATTAAATACTTTGCCGGTAGCAACCGCCGTTCCCCCGCTGGCTGCTGTGTACCACTTGACTGTATCAGCGCCTGTCGCATTAAGGGTGACACCGGCATTCCGGCACTGTGTGGCAACCGAAGCCACGGAGGGGCTTTGATTTGTAATAACGATATAACCGGGTTTGGGAAGCGTAGCTGATCCGCACAGCGTGCTGGAGGCAGTCAGTGTAACCGTATAAGTACCGTACGAAGTATAGGTATGGGCAGGGCTTACCGATGTGCTGGAGGTATTATCGCCGAAATACCATATATAGTTTTGCGCATTGTTGCTGTTATTGCTGAAGTTCACAGTCAGCGGAGCGCTGCATCCGCTGGTGATGCTGGCAGTGAAATCACTGGTTACGCTCTGCGGAACAAAGGCTGCGCCTACACCCACAGCATACCATGCATTGGTAGTTTGGTACACTTCATTGCTGCAGCTTCCGTAAAGATCTATAGCTGCTTGTATCGAATACGTTCTGGCATCAGCATAATTGGAATTGGGTGTGAGGTAAACAGTATTCATTCGGTAACAGATGGCTTGTGACTTGGCAATGCCAAGCCCGCTGACTGAATAAGCGCTGCCATTATCATTCGTGCCTGTTTTACCTTGCGTCAATATATAAAACCAGTGACTCAGGATGGTGCTGTTTTGATGTGACTCCTGCGTATTAAAGTCCCAGTACGTTCCTTTATACGTATCCGGGTTTTCGTATAGCTTTGGGTTGGACATGCTGCGGAAAGGAGGCCCCACAATTTCATCACCGATGACCCAGTCAATGTTTGCCGCCTGCTTGCCGAAATAGCGGATGGCTGCTCCCATGCAGTCGCTGAATCCTTCATTCAAAGCGGCAGCTTCATTCTGGCCGCTCAGGTTAGAGGTTTCCTGTGTGAGGCCGTGGGATATTTCATGGCCTGCAATGTCAAGCGAGGTAAATGGGTTGTAGCTGGAATTGCCGTCTCCATACGTCATTTCAAAACCATCCCAAAAAGCGTTGTTGTAATTGGTGCCGTAATGAACATAGCTCACCAATGCGTACCCGTTGTTATCAATGCTGTTGCGGCCAAAATTCTGGAGATAGAAATCATACGTTTTTTCGGCACCCCAATGAGCATCTGTTGCAAACTGGTCACCCACGGAATTCACATTGTTCCATACGTTATCTGCATCTGTGAAGTCTACAGCGCTGTTATAGTCCGTAGTTGCCTGCATGTTATACGTCCGGATGCCATTGCCGCGGCCTGTTTCCCGAAGGCGGTAATTACCGGCAGAAACCATGTCTGTAGTAATACTTTTTGTGCCGCTATAGCCCGTTATGGCTGTTCCCGTTGCGTTGACAAGTTCTATCCTGTTACGGGTATATAGTATTTTGCCGTCCCGGGCATCTACATAAACATATTCCCTGCGCAAAGGTTCAGTAGCGTATATGTCAAATTTGTAAACAAGGTGATAGGCGGCCGATCCTTCTGTTGTGGGAGGTAAAATGGTTAATATTCCTTTCGGAAACCAGGTGGCGTTTTCATTTCCCGTGATTTCTTTCAGGTGTCTTTCCAGCGTTGCTGACTGCCAGCGGTAGGAAACGGCATGCATGTAGTCCAGGGCCTTATCCAGGGCCTGCGCTTCCGTGAGCGCAGGCTGCACGGAAAGGGTGAGTTGTGGAGAAAGCAGTCCGTTTAAAGCGGTAGCCTTACCGTCTTTTTCATGAACAATATATATGGCTCCTTCCACCTGCACACCGTTAAATGTTTGCTGGTAGCGTGTATGCGTCATGCCTAAATTATCCGTTTCACGCTTCAGCAGCCGGAATCCCCATTGTTCCCCGGGGGAAAGAGCGCTTTTCATCCAATCGACAACGGCATCGGCATTCACCGCTTTGTCCTTTTGAAAGCGCACGTAGGAGGGAGAACCCTGCGATGACGTGATGATTACTTCGGCGCCGTTTATGACCTTATCAGCTGCTGCACCGGAAATGGTTTTAGCATTTGCTGAAGAAAGTATAAATAAGAAATTGATGAAAAGATAAAATCGATACCGCATGGGCGAAAAATTAGTCTATAGCTTTGATAGGCTAAATATGCAGATAATAAAAGAATTTACCAAATTAATGTGGCAAGCATCAAGATAACATTCGTTAAATGCAAGCAAAGGCAAATCCGGTGGTTGCAGGCCTTATCTTTGGTTCAAATAACAATGAAACAACTATTGATGATAAAATGAAACCAACCGGAAAAAATATAGACGTAAAAGTGGGCAATGTCATTGTCAGCTACAATGATTTTGGACCGGAGCAGGCGCCTGTGCTCATCTTTATACATGGCCTCGCTCTTAGCAAGGATATGTGGCAAAAGCAGGCAGATTCTTTAAAGCATGAATACAGGGTGATAGCGTATGATGTTCGCGGGCATGGAAAATCAGAAGTTGGAAAGGAGGAATTCAGCATCGAGCTTTTTGTGGATGACCTACACCGCTTCATGGACATCCTTGAAATTGAAAAAGCCGTTATATGCGGCTTATCCATGGGAGGATATATAGCATTGCGCTTCATGGAAAAATATGCCGAACGTTCTTCTGCACTTGTTTTATGTGATACGCAATGCATTGCAGATACGCCCGAGGCAAAGGAAAAACGAATGAAAGCCATTGACAGTATCAGGCAAGGCGGTAAGACGGCTTTTGCTCAGCAGAATGCAAAAAATATTTTTTCTCCTGAATCTTTTACCACAAGGCCTGCTGATGTGCAGGCAGCCGTGGACATGGCCTTGCAGATGGAACCTGAAGCCATCTGCAGCACCCTGCTTGCTTTGGCAATGCGTAATGAAACATGTACCCTGCTGGATGAAATAAAAGTACCGACGCTCATCCTGGTAGGGAATGATGATAAATTAACACCTCCTGAACGTTCTCAATTCATGCATAGTAATATTAAAAATTCCACCTTATGCATCCTTAACGGCGCAGCCCATCTTTCAAATATTGAAAATCCAGAAGCTTTTAATACGTCCCTGCAAGCGTTTTTAAAGAAGGTGATCCTTTAACATGCAGAAATTAAGAATTGCCGATTTTAATAATTGAACTAATCGTTTTTGATAAAAAAGACAGATTTCTCGCACTTTTCATTTACTTGTCTAAAAGACCTATATAAAGCTCTTTTCCCACATTTTAATACTTTATATAGTAAAGTTAATTATTTAATGTATCTTTTTAACAAAAAAAGCATTATTATGTTATAATAACTGATTTTGGCATAAAATAATTAAAGATAATTAATAAACATTAAACAATAAAAACGTCTTAATGCTCTGAATAAGAAGAATTCTGGCTTGATTATGGGAAAGATTAATTAGGAGCACATGGAAATTAGTGTTAATACTCATAAAAATCCTTGAATGAAGCCTGCTTCAAAAAAGAAAGTCAAGCCTGGACTAATCAAAGATGCCATTGCAGAAAGCATTGCTAAAAACAATCCGGCGGAAGAAAGCTTCGTTTTTATAAGGGTAGAACGAACGTTTCAGAAAGTGTACACCAGGGATATTTATTATATACAGGCACTCTCAGATTATATCCGTGTTCATACAACTGATAAAACATATATCACGCATTCTACGATGCAACAAATACTGGATAAGCTTCCGGTATTGCAATTTATACGTGTACACAGGTCTTATATCATTCGCATTGAATGCATTGTTGCCCTTCAGGAAGGCTTTGTGATGGTGAATAAGAAGCTGATTCCCATCGGCAGGTCATATAAAAAAAGACTGGAGGAACGCTTAACCATCGTGTAAAACAAATTGCCTTTCATCCTTGATGATGATGCGCATGCGCAAATAATTTTTCATCTTTGTTGCATGGCTTTGATGCTGTATTTTATACATTTTTAAGCAAGGCCTCCCTGTAAAAGACAGTAAACGATTTATTTAATGTCAAAAAATAAGCTGCCTCATTATTCCCTTTTCATTTGCGTCATTAGAACACCGTTTTTAAAGCTGAAGAATAAATTTCATCACTTCGCGTGCCTGATGCCAATCTTCTTACAGAATCCTAAGGCATGAAGTTCTCCATTCAGGCAACAGATAAGCAAAGCAAGGCAAGAGCAGGGGAAGTGACCACCGCTCATGGCCGTATCCTGACGCCTGCCTTCATGCCTGTGGGAACGGCAGGAACAGTGAAGGCTGTTCACCAGCGGGAGCTGAAAGATGATATTCATGCACAAATTATTCTCGGTAATACTTACCACCTTTACTTAAGACCGGGATTAAAAATCATGGAACAGGCAGGAGGGTTGCACAAATTCATTAAGTGGGATCTCCCCTTGCTTACCGACAGCGGCGGATACCAGGTGTATTCATTGGCAGAAAGAAGAAAAATAAATGAAGAAGGTGTTTCGTTCACGTCACACATTGACGGATCGAAGCATTTCTTTTCTCCTGAATATGCCATGGATATTCAGCGCACCATCGGCGCTGATATCATCATGGCTTTTGATGAATGCACTCCCTATCCCTGCGAGCATGACTATGCAAAGAAGTCCATGGAGATGACGCACCGGTGGTTAAAACGTTGTTGCAGGCGCTTTGATGAAACGGAAGGCAAGTATGGGTACGATCAGACTTTGTTTCCCATTGTGCAGGGAAGTGTATATAAAGATCTGCGCCTGCAGTCTGCAGAAGCCATTGCAGAGACGAACAGGGAAGGCAATGCCATCGGAGGGTTATCTGTGGGAGAGCCTGCTGAAATGATGTATGAAATGACGGAGCACGTGTGTAGCATTTTACCTGAATCCAAGCCCCGCTACCTGATGGGTGTGGGCACGCCTGCCAACATCCTTGAAAGCATAGCCCTTGGTGTGGACATGTTTGACTGCGTGATGCCCACGCGTAATGCGCGAAACGGAATGTTGTTTACCAGTGAAGGCATTATCAATATGCGGAATGAGAAATGGAAGGATGATTACAGTGAAATTGATCCGAATGGAACTTCTTTTGTGGATCATGAATATTCCAAAGCATATTTACGGCACTTAGTGATCAGCAAGGAAATATTAGGTGCGCAAATAGCATCAATACATAATCTTTCATTTTATTTACATTTAGTGAGTGAAGCAAGGAAAAAAATTGAAGAAGGTAATTTTCTGGAATGGAAAAACAGCATGGTGAAAAAGCTTGCCACCCGCATATAGCTATTTACGGATTATAACTCCATACCAACCCGTTATTCACAGATAAATTGAAGATACTCGATAAATATATAGCCAAAAAGTTTCTCACCACTTTTTTCCTGGCCCTTACCATGATCATTCTCATTGCCGTGGTATTTGACATTACGGAAAAAATGGATGACTTCATTGAACGTCACGCACCGTGGCAGGCTATTGTCTTTGACTACTACGTGAATTTCATTCCCAATTTTGCCAATCTGTTCACGCCTCTTTTTGTTTTTATTGCCGTTATCTTTTTCACAGGAAAGATGGCCATGCAGACGGAAATTATAGCTATTCTGAATAGCGCCGTGAGCTTTCGCAGGCTGATGATGCCGTACCTGTTATGTGCTGCCCTGATTGCATCCGTGAACTTTTATTTTAACGGATGGGTGATACCGCATGCCAACAAAACGAGGCTGGAATTTGAAAATAAATATATCAACAACCCCAAGCAATTCAACGACAGAAATTTTCACCGGCAGGTCAGCCCCGGTGTTTTTATTTATATAGAATCGTATAATAACACGATGAATATCGGTTCCCACTTTTCCATAGAAAAGATTAAAAACGGAAGTCGCTATTATTTTCTGAATTCTGACCAGGTGGTTTGGGATAGCATTAAGCAGAACTGGCGTATTGAACGCTATTTTATCCGCACAGTGGACGGTATGAAGGAAACCATCACCTCCGGCGCCCGCATGGACACGGTGCTGCCCATCCATCCAAAGGATTTTAAGCGCCGTGATGATGTGATTGATGCCATGGATTCTCCTACGCTTAATGCATTTATACGTGATCAGCAATTGCAGGGGTCAGGAAAAATAAATACCTACCTGAATGAAAAATACAGGCGTGTGGCGGGGCCGCTGGCAACTTTTATTTTAACCATCATCGGCCTTTCCTTAAGCAGCAGGAAGGTGAGGGGAGGCATCGGACTGCAGATCGGATTGGGCATGCTGTTGAGCTTTACCTATATATTGTTTATGCAGATTACAAAAACATTTTCAGAAAGCAGCCTGATTCCCCCTTTTGTAGCTATGTGGCTGCCGAATGTTATTTTCCTGGGCATTGCTTTGCTGCTGGTACGGTACGCCCCGAAGTAGGAGTGGTGTTACCTGACAACAAACTTCTTGTTCACTGTTTGTTGATCCGCTGTCACGCGGAGAAAATAAATTCCCGCTGTGCTGCTGTTTAATACTACAGACAGATGATGATCCCCTGCACCTACAAAGTGTTCAGCGCGGAAAATATTTTGACCAAACACGTTGGTAACATTTATTTCTAAATGCTTGGTTGATAGGGTGGTAAAATCAAGGTAGAATAGTCCCTGGTTGGGATTCGGATAAATACTCATTTCATCTACCGCATTTAGTTCGCTCACTGCTGTCAGGCAGGAGGTATCGCAAATTCTATATACAGCATTGCCGCCAATGCTACCCACATATAATTCTCCATTCACGTCTTCTCCAAAAGTGCTGACGTTGGTTAAGTCTGCGCTTGTGGTAGTATTAGTGAATACACCCGGACTTGTCTCAGTAAGATAACGTATGGTGCCCACACAATAATCAGCAAAAAAATATTTACCTGCGAAGGCAGGGAACTGCGTTCCGCGGTAACGGTAGCCCCCCGTAACGGAACAACCATTGTTGTGGTCATATACATAAATGGGAAAGGTATAGTTGGATGCGTTGCAACCGGTGGTTATATAGGCCGTATTGCCTTCATAGCACCGCCAGCCATAGTTAATACTACCGCTGTTGGCCGCTTCAAGATTAATTTCTTCATACTGATCCTGGCCTACATCGGCTATCCACAGTTCGCCGGTCTGCCTGTCGAAGCTGAACCGCCAGGGGTTTCGTAAGCCGTAATCCCACACTTCATCCCGTCCCGCTGTTCCTACGAAGGGATTGTCAGGCGGAATTTTGTAAGAAACAGAAGAATCACTTACGTCAATCCGCAGGATCTTTCCAAGCAGCGAATCAGTATGTTGGGCCCGGTCACCCGGATCATCCCTGTCACCGCCGTCGCCCATGGATATATATAAGTATCCATCCGGCCCAAAGTTCAGATCACCACCGTTATGGTTGGAGAAAGGCTGATAGATGGTGAGCAGAATTTGTTCCGTGGTTGAATCACAATGATTGGGATCGCCCGTTAAATGGAAACGTGAAATCCTGGTCCATCCGTCATTCTTACGCGTATAATCCACATAAAAGAAGCCATTGGTTTTATAATCAGGATCGAAGGCAAGACCCAGCAGACCCTGTTCACTGCCATTGGAGAAGACCCTATCGGTGATAGTAAGGAAAGGCTGATCCCGTACCATGCCATTCGAATCAAGGATGCTGATGGTTCCCGTACGGCTTACAATGAATAACCTTTTATCGCCAGCATGTTTAATGTCAACGGGCTGATTAACCGACGCCGCTAAAACCAACGTTACCTGCTGGGCATTCAGTAAGCCCACAGAGCAAGAGAATAAAATAATCAGAAAGTATTTATTCTTCATTGTATGATAAGATTTTAAATCTTACTATAAAAAACTATGCCACACTGTAAAGTTAGGAAATGCATTATTTAATGCCGTGCGCGGGTGGTTTTTTGCTTTAAAAATACCATACATGGAAGATCCGCTTCCACTCATGGAGGCATACAATGCACCGTTATCGTAGAGTTTCTGTTTTACAGTGCGTAATTCAGGATGATCTTGAAAGACAGGTTCCTCAAAATCATTTTTTATGTTTTGCTTCCATTTGTCAACAGGCAAGCTTAGTAAAGCATGAAGTGGCTGCAGGGGCATGGCAGGAGTGACTCTGCCGTAGGCCTGTGCCGTGCTCACGTGTCTTTCCAGCACAGTGGGATCCGAAGCTTGGAATTCACGTGACTTGAAGTCGCGG
>JADMIO010996561.1_pt1 | contig 70034 bp, 48 predicted proteins | sample 8958161 | NCBI WGS metagenome assembly JADMIO01 (sample SAMN16585339, study PRJNA669376) | soil metagenome | isolation source: Crop rotation soil | place: USA: Cullars Rotation, Alabama | collected 2011 | reverse complement strand
CGCGGCCCGACATGCCAGCCCGCCTCGATCGCGCGCTGCAATGCGACGTCGAGCAGATAGCCACCGGTCTTCACCATCAGACCGAGGTTGCGCACGGTGGTGAAGCCGGCCTCGAGGGTGGTTCTGGCGTTCACCGCGCCGCGCAGCGTTCGGTAGACCGGATCGTCCTGCACGCCGTGCATGGGACTGGGCAGGCCATCCGGACCGCCGGGTCCGCCGATGAGCAGGTTGAGCTCCATGTCCATCAGGCCAGGCACCAGGGTGACGTCACCGAGGTCGATCTCGGTCGAATCATCGGGCAGTTGAGGAGGATTTACCGCCTGGATCCGGTCGCCGTCGATGACGACGACCGCGGGCGAGCGCACCTCCCCTGCCTCGACGTCGGCCCACCGCTCGGCGCGCAGGACGGTAGGGGTTGTCATGGCACGGGTTCGGACAGGCAATCCAGCGCGGCCGCACCGGAGTCGGGCACCCGAGGCTGCTTCCAGCACTCGACGGGGAACGAAACCATGATCATTGAGTAGATCAGGTGCATCAGGTTGAGGACGTCCTCTGGCAGGTCGTCGAGCGGGAACTTGTCGCAGTAGGAGATCGCCTCCTCCGCGCGCGGCGTGATGGCGTCGTAGAAGGCCTGCATCTCGGCCATCGACGTGGCCAGCCGCTTGGCGTACCGCTCCGCCTCAGACGGCAGGCACCACTCGGAAAACCGTTCCAGATCGGCGAATTCGGTCGGCAGCATCGCGGTCATCGCCGTCACACTCCCGCCGTCTTGTTCCGGTAGTCATCGACCCACGCCGCGGTCTCCTGGTGCAGGTGGCGGATGAGTACCTCCTGGTCGCAGAGCAGGAACCGGTCGACCACTTGGGATTCCACCATCGTTTGGGTGGCCTCCAGCGTGTTGGCGTCCTGCAGGCCGTACTCCTTGAACGACACCGCGGCCAGTTCCTGGGCGATGCGCTCCCTCGGCGTCAGGGGCTGCGGGAAGTACAGCGTGCCTTCGAAGGTGTGCGTGTTATGCGAGGTCGGCCAGTAGTGGTAGGTCAGATACCAGCCCTGGCCCCAGATCAGAATCACGAAGTTCGGGAACAGCTGGAACGAATCAAGACCCCAGGGATCGCATTTCGCCGGGTTGAGACCCGCGGGCATCTCGCCGAGATCTGCGGCGTCCCATGGTCCGAACAATCCGCTCTGGCAGATGTCCTCCATCGGCTTGCGCATCTCGGAATCCATCTCCCAGGCGCGAATACCCGACGTGCTGACCAACCGGTGCGGCCCGTCGATGCGGTAGTGCGGCGCCTCGAATCCGGCCTCCGCCGCCGCCTTCGAGTACTTCGCGGGTGACTGGTTCGCGTGCAGCACAGGTGCGTGGTAGAACTCCTGGAACGCGTCCATGTAGAGCTTCCAGTTCGCCTTGACCTCTGAGCGGTAGAACCACCGCGACGTCATCTGATCGAACGGATAGCCCTCCAGCCCCAGGATCATCGGGCCTAGGAAATCGCGCAGGCTCTGTTCGGGTTCGGGCGCGAAGTTGACGAAGATGAAGCCCTCCCAGACATCGCAGTGCACCGAAACCAGGCCATAGCGGCTCTTGTCCAGGTCGAAGAACTCCCCCTCTTGTTGAACGAAGGCGAGATTGCCGTCCAGGTCGTAGCGCCAGGCGTGGTACTTGCAGGTGAACTGCTTGCAGAAGCCGCTGGTCTCCTCCAGAGGCATGTCGTTCCACACCAGCTTGTTGCCGCGGTGCCTGCAGATGTTGTGAAACGCCTTGACCTCGCCCGCGTTGTTACGCACCACGATGATCGACGTGTTGGCGACCTTCAGCTCTTTGGTGAAGTAGCTGCCCTTACGCGGAAGTTGTTCGATACGGCCGACATTCAGCCATGCCCGCTTGAACACGGCTTTGCGCTCGGCCTCATAGAACTCGGGGCTGATCGAGTCCTCATAGGACACCGGCCACGAGCAGTTCGACGAGCGTAAACCCTCGTCGGCGGGCTTTCCGGGCGGCTCGGGGCGTGGAATTGATAGGCAACTCTAATGACATTGTAACTTCCTCAAGGAGCGTCGCAGAAAGTTCGAATTCGATGGCTAGAACGATCATCGTATTTACATGCACTCCGGCACATGATCTTGCACGCCTCAACGTGCCCGACGGCCGGTTGCGGGCCGGCCGCCGGGCGGGAAGGAGAGGGCGAAGCTATTTCGTTGCGCCGGGTTCGGACGTCGAAGCCTTCGACGCCGGCCCCGGGTCCGTCGCCGGGGCCTTCGCGGTGTCCGCGGGCGACGCCTTTGCCCCCGCTTCCTCCGCGGCTGCCTGCTGCTTGCGCTTGCGGGGGCCGGAGGCCTTCGGCTGACCGGCATTGGCGGCGGCAGCGACGGGCTGTTGGCGGCGCTTCCACTTCGGGTCGGAGAGCTCCCCGTCCCAAGCATCCCACGCCGCCTTCAGCGCGGACACTTTCTCAGGCTGCGCCACGGCCAGGTCGTGGTGCTCGGCCATGTCGTCCTTCAGGTTGAACAGGCTGACCGCCCCCCCGCGGTCGCCGCGGAGCTTGAAGTCCCCCTCACGGATCGCCCACTGCTCGCCGAACCGCCAGTAGAGCCGCTCGTGCGGCGCGGCTGCCGACGTGCCGGTCAGCAGCGGCAGCAGGTCAACCCCTTCGAGCGCCACGCCATCGGCCACCTTCGCGCCGGCCGCCGCCGCAGCGGTCGGCAGGATGTCGAGCGAGATCACCGGCTCCGTCCGCACCGCCCCCGCGCTGATCTTCGCCGGCCACTTCACGAACAGCGGCACCCGGATCCCGCCTTCGAGCACGCTCGCCTTGAAACCGCTCAGCGGCGTATTGTTCGACCCGTTCGCAGGCGGCCCGCCGTTGTCGGAGATGAACAGCACCAGCGTGTCCTGCTCCTGGCCGTTCGCTTTCACCTGCGCCAGCACCTGCCCGACTGCGTCGTCCACCGCGCTTAGCATCGCCGCGTACGCCTGCCGTTTCCCGCTCAGATTCGGGAATCGTTCGACGTACTTCTTCGGCGCCTGCAGCGGCGTGTGCACGCCGTTGAACGCGAGGTAGAGGAAGTACGGGTTGTCCTTGTTCCGGGCCACAAACGCGCTCGCCTCCCGGCCGAACGCGTCGGTCAGGTACGCCTCTTCCTTCACCGGCTCTGTTCCGCGGAAGATCGGCGCCCGTGCCCCGCCCGCCCCGGCCGGCCCGAGTCCGGTGACGTTCTGCTCCTTGGCGTCCGGCGTGAAGTAGGCGTGCGCTCCGCCGAGGAACCCGAAGAACTCGTCGAACCCCCGCCGCTGCGGCAAGTACTCCGGCTCACTGCCCAAGTGCCACTTCCCTACCAAGGCGGTCCGGTACCCGGCCGCTTTCAACGTGTCGGCGATCGTCCGCTCGCTCAGCGGCAGCCCGAACGTCTGCTCCGGGTCCGGCCCGGGGTTGAACTCGTGCCCGAACCGCTGCTGATACCGCCCCGTCAGCAGCCCCGCCCGGGTCGGGCTGCAGACCGGGCAACTGACGTACGCGTTGGTGAACCGCACACCGTCCTTGGCGATCGAGTCGATGGTTCGCCGTCGGAATCTCCTTCCCGCCCTGAACGGCCAGATCCCCGTACCCGAGATCGTCGCCCACGATCACCACGACGTTCGGCTTCAGCGAAGCCGCGGCGAATGAGGCGTTTTGAGACAGCAGGATGGCAATGGTCGCCGCCCACAAGGTGATACGCATCACGAACTCCAAATAAACCCATATCTCCAATAGGTGATATAGGATATAGGGATCGGACGGCATGGCAACGCTGCTACAGCAGATGTCTGGGCGATTGGGCGATGTCTACTAAGGCGGGCGCTAAGTGGCGGTGTCGGCTGACGCGCGTGATCGATCGCGAGGAACGGAGCGTTCAACCGCGCGTCAAACGCCGGCCGACCGCGTAATGGCTGGAGGATAAACAAAGAACCCGGCGGGAGTGCGCCGGGTTTGCAGAGAAGCGGGTGAAGGGGGTCGAACCCTCGACATTCACGTTGGCAACGTGACGCTCTACCACTGAGCTACACCCGCGAGGTTGGGAGGGTATCCTAGCGAGGGGTTTTCGGCATTTCAAGGGGCGTTCGACGCGACGCCGGCCGGCGAAGCGTACGCCGGGGCGACGCGAAGCTCCCTCGGAAGCACCCGGGGCGAGAGGGGTTACGACCGCGCCGAAGGGGGCCGGGCGGGGGGAAGACCTTCCGCGTCATGCCATCAGCGGGTGGTCCACCTCGAGCGAGCCGCCTGGAAGGTTCACGCTCGTCGGGCGGCTCATCCGGCTGCGCTCGGCGCGGGCGGAGAACCAATAAGCGCTGAGCCAGACCTTCGTGCCGGGGGCGAGGTCGCTGGGGAAGGTGAGCGTGAACGTCGTCCGCGACACGTTCCGTTTGAACTCCCACAGCCGCCCGTCGGCGGGCGGGTGGTCGCCGACGAAGTAGAAGACCGCCGCGCCGGTCGCCGACACGGGGCGTCCGCGGCGGGTGGTGGCCTCGGTGTCGTAGAGCCGCACCTTCACGGTCCGCCCGACCGACGAAAGGATCCACATGCCCGGCGGCTCCGACGGCGGCGCCACCACACGCACCGGCGTCTGCGGGACGGTCAGCCCCAGACGAAAGCGCTGCGAATCGTCCACCGCGGGCGTCGCCTGAACCAGCCGGGCGACCCGGCGGGCGGCGTCGGTGGCGCCGGCCAGCAGTTCATCTTTCACCATCACCGCGATGGGGGTCCGCGTGATCCTCGACGTGGCCGTCCGGTACGCCTCCGCGGCGGCGTCCACCTTCGCCTGCAGATCCGCGAACATCGCCTCGGGCACGCCGAACGCGCCGGGGTCTGGCGACAGGTTGCGCACGAGGATCTGCAGCCAAGTCACCCGCTGGGCTTCGCGGCGAGGGACGAAATCATGCGCGCGACCCATACCGGCTCCCACGGTTCCGAGAAAACGCCCGTTCGCACGCCGCGCCGGCGTCCCTTCTTTATCCGAAGGATTCACGCCAGCCGGCCCAAACCAGTAATCGACGGGAATCGACACCCCCTTAAGCAGACGCGGCCTCCCGCGAGCACTTCGCGGCCCTCCGCCCGACCCACGCGGCCTCCCGCGACCCGTCCGCGGGCGCCCGCCCGCCCCACGTGGCAACCCGCCGGAGTTTCGGGGGCGTCCCCCGTCCACTCGCGGCTCCCCCAGAACAGTTGGTGGGTGCCCCCGCCTCACCCGCGGCCGTCCCACCACGTCGGGCGGGCATCCCCGGCGACCGCGCGGGATTCCCTGCCGATCAACTCTCCATCTTAAGAACCTCCCCCGCCTCCGTCGCACTTCCGGCAGCCGGCCTTCTACTCCATTTAACGGGCTCGCTCACGCCGGCGGGATCGAATCGCGGATCTCCTGCATGATGCGAATCGCCCGCTCGTCCCCCGACAGGTTCGCCTCATACCACTGGAGCGCCGCCGCGATGTCCGCCCGAGCCTTCACGAACCACGATTCGGCGGCATCCTTCTCCCCCGCTTTCCCTGCTGCCCGCCCGAGGTCCTGATGAATCCGCGCCCTTCTGGCATAGTCGATGGCCAGGCTCCGCTCGTCCCGCGGCGTCTGCGCCTCGCCCCACGCGATGCTCCGCGCGATGTCCGCCTCCGCCCCCGACAGGTCCCCGCGGTCCTGGCGGATGCCCGCACGCTGCGCGTATCGGATGGCCAGGCTCCGCTCGTCCCGCGGCGTCTGCGACTCGCCCCACGCGATACTCCGGGCTAGGTCCGCCTCCGCCCCCGCCAGGTCGCCGCCTTGCCGACGGATGATCGCACGCGAGGCGTAATCGATGGCCAGGCTCCGCTCGTCCCGCGGCGTCTGCGACTCGCCCCACGCGATGCTCCGCGCGATGTCCGCCTCCGCCCCCGCCAGGTCCCCGCGGGCTTGGCGGATGCCCGCACGCATGGCGTAATCGATGGCCAGGCTCCGCCCGTCCGGCGGCGTCTGCGCCTCGCCCCACGCGATGCTCCGTGCAAGGTCCGCCTCCGCCCCCGACAGGTCCCCGCAGGCTTGGCGGATGCCCGCACGCTGCGCGTACAGGATCGCCAGGTCCCGCTCGTCCCGCGGCGTCTGCGCCTCGCCCCACTCAATGCTCCGCGCGATGTCTGCCTCGGCCCCCGCCAGGTCGCCTCGGTCCTGCCGAATGCTCGCACGCTGCGCGTACCAGATGGCCAGGTTCCGCTCGTCCGGCGGCGTCTGCGCCTCGCCCCACGCGATGCTCCGCGCGAGGTCCGCCTCCGCGCCCGCCAGGTCGCCGCGGCCGCGACGGATACGTGAACGCGTGGCGAGAAACACCATCAGGCTCTTTTTCCGGGCAGGCCCGCGGGGCTCAGCCCAATTCACCGCTTTCGCAATCGCGGCTTCGGCGTCCGCCAGGTTGCCGATGTAGAAAAACTGGTCGGCATTCCAACGCTGACAGACGGCCGCGTCCCAGTGCGTCTGGGCCGCACCGGCGTCCTCCAGCGCGCGGTCGGCGAGCGCCGTGACGTGCACTGCCGCGGCCGTGCGACGCGGGCGGATCTCGTCATGGTCGTCTTCACGATGCAATTCGTGGATGGCCTTGAACCACTTCCCGTAAAGGTGGCCAGCGGCGGTGGGGTCGGCCTGCGCGAGGCGGGCGCGGACGACGGCTTGGGTCAGGCGGTGGAGGCTGACGGAGCCACCCAAGGCCGTGGGCTGGCGGTGCACGATGGTCTTGGCGTGGAGGGAGACGAGCGCGTCTTCGAAGGCGTCTTCGTCCAGGCCGGTGGCGGCGCGGAGGAGGAAGTTGGGGATGCCGTCGGGGGCGGCGAAGGCGGCGGCGGAGAGGACGGCTTCGGCGGGCGTGCCGGCGAGCGCGTCCATGTGGAGCGACAGGGAACTCGCCACGCTCACGCGGTAGCGGTGCGCCTGGTCCCTCAGGCGGTCGTGCTCGAAAAGCGCCAGGGCCGCGGCGTCGGACTGCCGCAGCTTCTGCAGCAGGTCGGCCGGGGACTTGTCGACGTGGATCTTCAGCCACGCGCGGGAGAGGTCCACCGCCAGCGCTAGCCGGCCGAGGTGATCGGCGACGGCGTCGAGGCCGGCGTCGTGCGCGGGCGCGGCGAGGTCGGCTCGGGCGGAGCGCAGCAGGGCGCGGGCGTCTTCCACGGAGAGGACGCCGAGCTCGACGCAAGGGCAGATCGGCCCGGGCAGGTGCTGCTCGCGCGTCGTGATGACGACGCGCGACGCGGCCGGCAGGGCCCAGCCCTCGGCGCGGGCCCACTGCGAGTGCGAGCCGTCGGCGGCTTGCTCGGCTTCGCTCATCGCTTCGAGGTTGTCGAGGATCAGCAGGTGCTTCCGCCCGTCGGCGAGCCGGACGCGGATCGCGGCGCGGAGTGTGGCGGGCGTGTCCTGCGGCGTCGGGACGTGCCCGAGCAGCGTCGCCAGCGCGCGAACGGCCTGGGCGTGGCCGGTGGTCGAACAGTCGAGCCACCAGGCGCAGTCGAACGTCACCCACTGCTCCGGCGGGAAGGCGGCGTCGTCGGCGGGGCTGTCGACGCGCAGGGCCGCACACGTCAACTCCGCGAATCGCTGGGCGAGCTGGCTCTTGCCAATGCCCCCTTCCCCGGTGAACCCCTGCGTCAGCGCCGCCCCGGGCGACACATGGCCGTCGGCCGGTGGGAACAGCGCGGCACGCAGGGCCTTCATGTCCGTCACGCGGCCGACGAACAGCGGATTACGCGCGACGCCGGCGGCGGTGAAGTTGGTATCCGAGCCCCCGGAGCCGGGCGGCCCGCCCGGGCCGAAGCGGTCCTTATGAAGCTCCGTCACCATCGACCGCACGTCCTTCACGCCGTCGTGCGTCGCGATGACGACCTCGGTGGAGACGCGCACGTCCGAGTGGAGGTCCTGCACCTCGCCACGCAGCTCCTTCAGTTCGTCCGCGATCTCGGCGGCGATCGCCTGCAGGGACGTGAGGGCGGTCTGGGCGAGTGAGCTCCAGGCGTAGCCGTCATTGACGAAATCGTCCTTGAGGGCTTCGTGCAAGGACGTTCCGAGGTCGGCGTGCAGTTGCCGTGCGAGGTAGTCGCGGAGGGACGCGGCGATGCGGACGGACGGGTCGCCGCACCACTGGTCGATCAGCGTGCGGTACCCCTCGACAGGCATTCCGGCCAGGCGGTGCGTGTGCGGGAGTAGGAGCCGCCAGAACTGGTCTTTGGCGAGGGAGCGGAAGGGAGATCGTGGGTCTTCCGGTGGAAACCGCGTGACCGCGGTGTTCACCACTTCGGGAAGGGTCTGGCAGTGGGCGTCGAGCCAGACGCGCGCGGCGTCGTCGATCTGCGGACCGGGCAACTGCGTCGCCCGGCGAACCACCATCTCCACCGCCTTGGCAAATCCCTCGAGCAGGTGATGGTTGCGCCAGAATGCCCCAACGGACCGGTCGCTGCGGGAGAAGCGGGATTCAAGTTGGCTGGAGGCGAGGTTGGCGACGATGTTGACGACGAACGCACTGACCAGAGTGACGATCACGAACCATTTAGTAGGCGTGGCCGCGTCGCCGTCCGCAGTGTCTGCCTTGAGAAGCTCGGGGACGACGAAGCATCCTCCGCACGCCAACGCGATCAGAACGACAACCGCAACGCGGAGCCCGGGATGCTCGGCCAAGCCAATTTGAAAGCGTCGGAGAGCTTTCGCGATCATCTCTCAATCCCCCCGGTTGCGCGCGATGTGGACGCCGACGGGTTCGGCCCCGTCAGGAAGGGTTGAAAGATAATAGCCCGAACAAGCTCAGCGGGCGCGATCCGGTTCGGCCGGCTACAACCCGACGGTATTAAACCCGCTGTCGACGTAGAGCGTTTCGCCCGTCACGCCACTGGCGAGGTCACTCAGGAGGTAGACGGCGGTCTTGCCGACTTCGTCGCCGTCGATGTTGCGCTTGAGGGGGGCCTTCTTCGCCGTGTGCTGGAACATCTCGTCGATGCCGCCTACGGCCATGGCGGCGAGGGTCTTCACCGGGCCGGCGCTGAGGCAGTTGACGCGGATCTTCTTGGCGCCCAAATCGAACGCGAGGTAGCGGGCGGTGGCTTCGAGGGCGGCCTTGGCGACGCCCATGACGTTGTAGCCGGGGATGACCTTTTCGGAGCCGAGGTAGGTGAGGGCGACCACGGAGCCGCCGTCGGCCATCAGGGGTTGGGCGGCGCGGGTCAGGGCGATCAGGCTGTAGGCGCTGATGTCGACGGCCTGGGTGAAGACCTGGCGCGGGGTGCTGGTGAAGTTCCCCTCGTCCTTCTTCAGGTAGTCGCGGTTGGCGAACGCGAGGGAGTGGACGAGGAAGTCGATCGTGCCGAACTTCGCGCGGGCGGCCTCGAAGAAGGAGGCGATGGATTCATCGGAGCCGACGTCGCAGGGGTGGAGGAACGCGTCGGCGAAGCCGCCCTCTTCCATCGCCTTGCTGACGCGGCGCTTGGACTTCTCGATGTTGTCCATCGGGAGGAACCCGAAGCCGCAGGTCGCCCCCTGCTTCACCGCGTTGTTGGCGATGTGCCACGCGATGCTCCGGTCGTTGGCGATGTTCAGGATCAGTCCCTTTTTCCCGTCCAGCAATCCCATGGCGTAGCTCCTTGGCGTGCGATTGAGGGGGAGAGGGTAGGGGAAGCCGCTTGGGGATGCAACGGAAGCGTGAAGCGTGAAGACGTGAAACGTGACGGGAATTGCTCTTGTCACGTTTCACGTCTTCACGTTTCACTCTTCTGATCCGGAGGTGCCATGGCGATCGTTGCGTGTCCGAACTGCGGGGCGAAGAACCGGGTGGACGAGGCTCGCGCGCGGGCGGAGCAGCCGGTCTGCGGGCGGTGCGGGGCGAAGCTGACGGCCGGTGCGGGAGACGGCGGGAAGGCGGTCGAGGTGACGGACGGGTCGTTCGCGTCGCTCCTGTCGGGCGCGGGGGACAGGCCGGTGCTGATCGACTGCTGGGCGGCGTGGTGCGGGCCTTGCCGGATGATCTCGCCGACGATCGACCAGCTCGCGGCCGAGTCCGGTGGGCGGTACGTGGTTGGGAAACTGAACGTCGACGAGAACCAGCAGACGGCGGCCCGGTTTAACGTCAGCTCGATCCCCGCCCTGCTGCTGTTCAAGAACGGCCGTCTCGCCGGGCAGATGGTGGGCGTGCAGCCGAAGCAGGCGATCGCGGCGAAGCTGGCGGAATTGGCGTGAGGGGCCGGGCGAAGCGGCCCGCGGGACGCGGTCAGCGCCCGGATTCTCAGCAGATTCCGCTATGCACGGGGAGTGGACATGGTAGAGAATCACCTATCCGCCCCGACGCCTCGCGCGCCGCCGGCCGGCGGTGCCCTGTCGATTGTCACAACACGGGAGGAACGATGTCGTCCTCGCCACTCCGACGCCCGATCAGCGTGTGCGAACGGCTGGAGGCGCGCACCCACTTCGCCGCGACGCCTGCTCTGGCCGGGTTCGTCGACGAGCAAGTCGCCACGGGGATCACCTCCCCGACGGCGATGGAGTTCGCCCCGGACGGGCGGCTGTTCGTCTCCCAGAAGACCGGGGCGCTGCGGGTGATCAAGAACGGATCGCTGCTGCCGACGCCGTTCACGTCGCTGACGGTCGACTCGGCCGGCGAGCGGGGGCTACTGGGGATCGCGTTCGACCCGAACTACGCGACCAACCGCTTCGTCTACGTCTACCACACCGTCCCCGCCCCCACCGGCGGGAGCGCGCACAACCGCGTCACCCGCTTCACGGCCGACGCCGCCAACCCGGACGTGGCGGTCGCGGGCAGCGGGACGCCGATCCTCGACCTGGACAACCTCAGCACCGCGACGAACCACAACGGCGGCGCCATTCACTTCGGCCTCGACGGCAAGCTCTACGTCGCCGTGGGCGAGAACGCCACCCGTGCCAACTCCCAGACGCTCAGCAACCGACTGGGCAAGATCCTCCGGATCAACCCGGACGGGTCGATCCCGACGGACAACCCGTTTTACAACACCGCGACGGGAGACAACCGCTCGATCTGGGCGCTGGGGCTACGTAACCCCTACACGTTCGCCTTTCAGCCGGGCACGACGAAGATGTACATCAACGACGTGGGCGAGAGCACGTGGGAGGAGGTCAACGTCGGGGAGGCGCGGGCGAACTACGGTTGGGGCACCACGCCGAACAACATCGAGGGCCCGCTGTCGGGCCAGACGCCGCCGACCATCGGGGAGTACCGCGACCCACTGCACGCCTACCAGCACTCCGGCGGGACCGCGACGACGAATGGGATCGCCATCACCGGCGGCGCGTTCTACAACACGGGCGCGCCGCAGTTCCCGGTTGACTACACGGGCGATTACTTCTTCGCCGACCTGGGCAACAGCAGCGTCGGCCGCTGGATCCGCAAGCTCGAGGCCGGCACCGGCAACTCGACGCTGTTCGCCACGGGTTTGAATGGCCCGGTGGACCTGAAGGTCGGACCGGACGGGAAGCTGTACTACGTGGAGATCAACGTCGGCCGGATCGGCCGGCTCGCGGCGGTGACGCCTGCGGTGTCGGGCGTGCAGATCAACGACGGCAACGCCCAGCGGAGCATGGTCAACCAGGTCACGGTAACGTTCTCGCGCTCGGTCACGCTCGACCCGGGCGCGTTCAGCGTCGTCGGCCGCAACGGCGCGGGGGCCGGCACCAGCGTTTCCTTCACTAACCCGGCGGGCAACCCGCTAGGCGCGAGTGCCACGTGGTCCCTGTCGTTTTCGGGCAGCCCGGTCGTCGGCGGATCACTGGCCGACGGGATTTACGACCTGCAGGTCGTCCCCGATAAGGTGCACGATGCCGCCGTCCCCGCGCAGACGCTGCCGGGCACCTTCTCGACGGCGTTCCACCGACTGTTCAGTGATTCCGACGGGGACGGGGACAGCGACAACGCCGACCTGTTCCAGATACGATCCACCTACGTCAAGACGTCCACCGACCCGGCTTACAAGTGGTACTTCGACTACGACCAGAGTGGCGTGGTAGACAACGCAGACGTCTTCCAAGTCCGCAGCCGGCGGACCCTGGTGTTTCAGGGTTTCGCGCTCATTGCCGACGGGAGCGGCGGTGGCGGCCCGCAGGCGGCGCCTCAAGTCGGCAGGAGAATTCCGTTGCGTCGCTAACGCGTGCGGGCATACACTGGATTTTGCTGGATGCTGCCAGCCCGCGACTTCACCGGGGATGGGATGAGCGTGCTCGTCCACGTCGACCGTAACGCGGCACTCGCAGGAAGAGGGAAAAGATGACGCGCAGGACCCGGCCGTTCGTCGTGTCGATCCTGGCCGTTTTTGGGTGGTTGCTGACGGCGACCGAAGCCCAAGCCGCCGTCGCATACAACTTCGTCACCGACCAGACGAACTACTCGCTTCTTCCCAACGGTACGGCGGTCGCCCAAGTCTTCTTGCGCGAGACGCTGACGGCCGGTTCGACGTCGACCTTGGCCGCCGAAAACGGTCTGTTCAGCGCTGTCGCGCGAGCGACGCGTACGACGTCCCCCACGGCCCCCGCGACGATCACCGCCGCAGCCCGGGACACAACGAACTTCAACGATTTCAACGACTCGTCGGTGCAGGCGGGTGGCGCACAGGCGGATGTGGGCGGCACGCGCAGTCTCGGGTCTGCGAACGGCTCGGCAATTATCGTCGACAGTTCGACCGTCCGCCGCGTGGCGGTCGGGACGTTGACGATCCAGGCGGGGCTCATCCCCCTCCAGACGACCACGTTCACCTTGTCGGACCGGACGGGCACGGTCGACACGCTGACCTGGACGAACGGTACGCCGTTGGATTCACAGATCGCGGCCAGCACGTTCACGGTCACCGTCATCCCGGAGCCGGCGGCCGCGCTCGGCCTGTTCGGCGCGTTCGGACTTTTTCTCGTCCGCCGCCAACCGCCGCGCCGTTAGGCCCGCCTGCGATGCGCCCGACCTGACGGCGTGATCATTCAGCCCGGCGGGTGTTGCGGCGTCAATCGTCCTCGAACGGATCGAGCTCCCCGCGGTATCATTTCCAGAACACGCCACCGCCCGCGCAGCGCCCGCCCCCTCGGTGGACCGCGCGGGGCTGCCCTGCTACGTTCTCGACAAGCCAGCGCGAGACACGACGAGGCCGCGCGGCGGTTCCCCCTTTGGAGCGGTTTCATGCAGCAGATGACGAAGCGGCACTGGATCAAGGCGGCGGTCCTCTCGGCGGCGGTGGCACTCTCCACGGCGGCACTGATCAGCGCCTCCGCCGACCCGTTGGCGACCGGCAAGCCCGCGCGCTTCGTCCGCATCGAACTGCCGGGCGACAGCCGGATTCTCACGCTGGCGGAAGTCGAGGTCATCAGCGGCGGCAAGAACGTCGCGAGGTACGGGAAGGCCACCCAATCGAGCACCGACCACAGCGGGGCCGCGTCGCGGGCGATCGACGGGAACAAGGACCCGGAATACGCCAAGGGCGGACAGACCCACACGACCGACGGCGGCACGGCTAACCCCTGGTGGGAAGTGGATTTGGGCAAGGAGGTCGACGTGGAGCGCGTCGGCATCTTCAACCGCAGGGGCTTTCAGAGCCGTCTCGACGGGTTCACGCTTACGCTGCTCGATGCGGACCGCAAGCCGGTCTTCCGCTCCGAGCCGTACGCCGCGCCCGAGGCGATGGTGATCGACATCAAGCAGAAGGGAAAGCCGACCTACCTCGCGTTCGACGGCAATGCCGGCAAGCCCGCCGCTGCGGGCGGCGCGGCGCAGGCGCGGGGCGGCGGCAAGCAGGAAGCGAACCTCGCCGACGTGCCGGCCGACTACCGCGACCCGGCGCCGTTCGCGTTCAAGAAAGGTGAAGTGGTCGCGGTCCTCGGCAACGGGCTCCCAGACCGCATGCAGCACGACGGGTGGTTCGAAACGCTCATCCAGAGCCAGTTGCCCGACCTTCAGGTGCGCTTTCGCAACATGAGCGCCAGCGGCGACCGTCCGGACTCCTTCCCGCGCAGCAGCGGGCACATGTCGATGACCGAGTACCTACGCCTGGTGAAGGCGGACGTGGTCTTCGCCTTCTTCGGCTACAACGAATCGTACGACGCCAAGCCGGACGAATACCGTAAGAAGCTCGTGCAGTTCGTGAAGAACACGCGCGCGAGCAAAGCCAACGGTACGACCTTCCCCCGCATCGTCCTGTTCAGCCCGATCGCGTACGAGGACACGCGCAACCCGAACCTCCCCAACGGCAAGGAGCAGAACGTTCAGCTCGAGGCCTACACGAAGGCGACCGAAGAGGCCGCGAAAGAGGCGGGCGTGGCGTTCGTCGACCTGTTCCACCCGTCGCTGGAGCTGTACAAGTCCGCCGACAAGCCGCTGACGATCAACGGCGTGCACCTGACGGACGAGGGGAACCGCCACCTCGCCGAGGTGATCGCCGGCTCCCTGTTCAACAAGCCGGTGAAGGCGTCGGCCGGGCTGGACTCGCTGCGGCAGGCGGTGCTGGACAAGGACACGTTCTGGAACAGCCGCTACCGCGCCCGCGACGGCAACGACGTCTGGGGCAGCCGCTCAACGCTGGCGTTCGTGAAAGGCCAGACCAACGCCGAGGTACTGCAGCACGAGCAGACGATGTTCGACGTGCTGACGGCCAACCGCGACGAGCGGATCTGGGCCCGGGCCGTCGGCAAGGACAAGGCGATCGACGACAGCAACGTGCCCAAGCCGATCCCGGTGATCTCCAACGTCGGCGGCGGGAGCAACATGTCCGACCCCGGCAAGGAAGGGGTCCTCAAGTACCAGGACGGCGAGGAGGCGATCAAGTCGATGGCGTGGGCCAAGGGGTTCAAGGTGAACCTCTTCGCCGACGAGAAGCGCTTCCCCGAGCTGATCAAGCCGGTGCAGATGCAGGTCGACACCAAGGGCCGGCTCTGGGCGGCGTGCTGGCCGACCTATCCGAAGTGGGAGCCGGGCAAGCCGATGAACGACGGGCTGTTCATCGTCCACGACGACAACAACGACGGCACGGCCGACCGCGTGACGAAGTTCGCGGCCGTGCAGAACCCGCTGGGGTTCGAGTTCTGGAACGGGGGCGTGATCGTCAACTGCGCGCCGGAGATCCTGTTCCTGAAAGACACCGACGGCGACGACGTCGCCGACGTGCGGCAGGTGGTTCTGCAGGGGCTCGACTCGTCCGACACACACCACGGCGCCAACAACTTCGTATTCGGCCCCGACGGCGGCATCTACTGGCAGAGCGGCGTGTTCATGGTCCACAACCACGAGCAGCCCTGGGGCCCGTCGCTCCAGACCTCGGCCGCCGGCGAGTTCCGCTTCGACCCGCGGCGGTTCACCATCGCCTTCCACGCCGCCAACAGCCCCAACTCGCACGGCCTGTCGTTCGATTACTGGGGCAACCACTATGCGACCGACGGCACGAGCGGCAACGCGTTCCAGGTGCGCCCCGACGGCAAGGGGTTCAAGATGTTCGAGCTGCTAAAGAAGGAGGTCCGCCCGGTGACGGCCAGCGAGGTCGTCTCCAGCGCCAACTTCCCCGACTCGATGCAGCAGGACTACCTGATCCTGAACGTGATCGGGTTCCTGGGCATCAAGCAGTACAAGCTGACGCAGAACCCGGAAACCGGCGCGGTCTTCGGCGTCCCCTCCGGTGAGGAATTGACGGTCACCACAATCAATGCCGATGGGAGCAAGCGTGAGGACAAGTCGCGCGGCCTGCTGATGAGTGGCGACAAGAACTTCCGCCCGTCGGACGCCGTGTTCGGCGCCGACGGCGCCCTCTACATCAGCGACTGGCAGAACGTGATCATCGGCCACATGCAGCACAACGTCCGCGACCCCAACCGCGACCACGTGCACGGCCGGATCTACCGGATGGTCTACACGGAGAAGCCGCTGCAGAAGCCCGTCGCCATCGACGGGCAGCCGATCCCGGCCCTGCTGGAGAACCTGAAGCACCCGATCGACGGCGTTCGGCACCGGACGCGCGTCGAGCTGAGCGAACGCGACTCGAAGGAAGTGCTGGCCGCGGCGAAGGAGTGGATCAAGCAGTTCGACCCGAAGAAGCCGGAGGACGCGCACCACCTGCTCGAAGGGCTCTGGCTCTTCCAGCAGCACAACGCGAAGAACCCGGAACTGCTCGCCGCGTTGCTCGAGTCGCCGGAGCCCCGTGCCCGCTTCGCCGCGAAGACGGCCGAGCAGCTCTGGAAGACCAGCGCCGCCAGCGAGCGCGGCGGCGTGATCGGCGACACGATGGTGGACGTCGTCCAGAAGTCGGGCGTCATCTCCGACACGCCCGAGCTGACCACCGTCCGCGTCGGCACGATCCCCGAGCGGATGATGTACGACGTGAAGGACTTCACCGTGAAGCCGGGCAAGAAGGTGAAGCTGACGTTCGCGAACGTCGACTTCATGCCGCACAACCTGGTGGTGACGAAGCCGGGCAAGCTCGAGGAAGTGGCGACCAAGGCGCTGGAGCTGGGGGCGGGCGGGTTCGAGGTGAGCTTCGTCCCCAAGACGGATGACATCCTCTGGGCCACCAAGCTGGTGGACTACGAGAAGGAGCAGGTGCTCGACTTCACCGCTCCGACAGAGCCGGGCGCCTACCCCTACGTCTGCACGTTCCCCGGGCACGCCACGCAGATGAACGGGCTGATGGTCGTCGCCAAGAACAAGTCGGAGGCGGACCAGTTCATCGCCGCGGCGCGCAAGCCGGTGCAGATGACCGACTGGAAGATGGCCGACCTCGCCGCCGACGCCGACAAGGTCTCGGCCGACCTGAAGTCGCGTGACACGGTGAAAGGGATGGCCGCCTTCATGAAGGCCCAGTGCGCCGCCTGCCACCAACTCGGCGGGCACGGCATCGCCGTCGGCCCGGACCTGACAAAGGCCAGCGAGAAGTACAAGGGCCAAAAACTGCTGCTTCAGATCCTGGAGCCGTCGGCCGAGATCAACGAGGCGTTTAAGCCCTGGAACGTGAAGCTGAAGAACGGGAACGTAGTGGCCGGCACGATCGTCAAGCAGGACGCCGACGGGATCGACCTGATGCAGAACCCGTTGACGCCCAAGGTGATCACGCACGTGGCGACCAAGGACATCGCCCGGCAGGTCCCGTCCAAATTGTCCCCCATGCCGCAGGGCCTGCTCTCGCCGCTGTCGAAGGAGGAGATCCTCGACCTCCTCGCGTTCGTCGAGTCCGGCGGTGGCGGTGCCGCGGCCCTGCAGGGGCACAAGCACTGACGCTTGGGCCAAGACCGGCAAAACAAAAGCGGCCGCTCGGGTTTCCCGGGCGGCCGCTTTGGTTCGCGTTGGAGCTGGGCTTGCCTTGATCTGTTAGTCAACGCCCGGGTTCACTTCCGCATCAAGCGATGACCTTGTGAATCGGCTCCGCCCCTTCCACGCCCACCAGCTTCTGGTCCAGGCCGTTGTAGAAGTACGTCAGCCGCTCGGGGTCGACGCCGAGCTGCTGCAGGACCGTCGCGTGGAGGTTCTTCACGTGCAGGCGGTCGGTGACGGCGGTGCCGCCCAACTCGTCGGTCTCGCCGACGCTGACGCCGCCCTTGATGCCGCCCCCGGCCATCCACATGGTGAAGCCGTAGGCGTTGTGGTCCCGCCCGGTTCCCTTGGCGTATTCGGCAGTGGGCTGGCGGCCGAACTCGCCGCCCCAGATAACGAGCGTCTCGTCTAACAGTCCGCGCTGCTTCAGGTCCTTGAGCAGCCCGGCGATTGGCTTGTCGGTCCGGCCGGCGTGGTAGTTGTGGTTCTTCTCCAGGTCGCCGTGCGCGTCCCAGTTGTCGTCGTTGTGCGCGCCGCCGGCGTACAGCTGGACGAACCGCACGCCGCGCTCGACGAGCCGCCGGGCGAGCAGGCAGCGCTTGCCGAAGTCTTCGGTCTTCGGGTTGTCGATGCCGTAGAGGGACTTGGTCTTCTCCGACTCACTCGCCAGGTCGACCGCCTCGGGGGCGTGCTGCTGCATCTTGTAGGCCAGCTCGTAGCTGCTGATGCGGGCGGCGAGTTCGCTGTTGTCGGCGCGGGGGCGGAGGTGGTCGGCGTTGTACTGCCCGAGCGTGTCGAGGATGCGCCGCTGCATCGAGTCGCTCATCCCCTCCGGCGGGCGCAGGTCGAGGATCGGCTCGCCGGCGCTGCGGAGGATCACGCCCTGGTAGCTGGCGGGCATGTACCCGCTGCTCCAGTTCTTCGCGCCGCTGATCGGCCCGCCGGTCGGGTCGAGCATCACGCAGAACCCGGGCAGGTTTTCGTTGGCACTGCCCAGCCCGTAGTTCACCCACGATCCCATGCACGGGTGGCCGCTCAGGATCCGCCCGCTGTTCATCATCAGCATGGCCGAGCCGTGGATCGGCGAATCCGCGGTCATCGAATGGATGAAGGCGATGTCGTCAACGCACTCGCCGAGGTTGGGGAACAAGTCGCTGACGTACTTCCCGCACTCGCCGTACTGCTTGAACTTCCACTTCGGCCCGACGACGCGCCCCTCGTTCTTCTTCCCGCCCCGGCCGAACGTCTTGACCTGGATGGTCTTGCCGTCGAGCGGGTACATCTTCGGCTTGTAGTCGAACGTGTCCATGTGCGACGGGCCGCCGTACATGAACAGGAAGATGACGCTCTTGGCCTTGGGCTTCAGCGGCGGAGACTTGGGGGCGAGGGGGTTCGCCGACTTGGCCGCCTCGATGAGGGTCGCGGCCTGCGCCTGGTTCTTGAAGAACCCGTCCTTGTCGAGCAGCCCCGCCAGCGCCACGCTGGTGAACCCCGCGCCCGCCTGCCAGAGAAACTCGCGGCGGGTGCGTCGGCAGAACGTGTTGGCGGGCTTGATCGGGTCCGGGGTCATTGCAATCTCCAAACACACACGACGAGCGGCGTCCTCCCTCTCCCGGAGTACCGGGCGGGGGACAAGCAGACGTCAGTCCAAGTACACGAACTCGTTCAAGTTCAGCGCAACCAGGCAGAAGTACTTCATCGCGTCTTCCGGAGACGCTTTCTCCTGCTTGGTCAGTTCGTCGATCAACTTCATCCCGCGATCGATCTCCGCGTCCGACGGCGGACGTTGCATGACGAGCCTCAGGGCGAGCGCGACCTGCGCCCGCGTGTCGCCTGCGTCCTTGCGGACACGCACTGCCAGCTTCTGCGCTTCGGCATTCATGAACGACCCGTTGACCATTCCCAACGCCTGCGTCGGCTGGACGGTCACGAACCGCACGGGGCAGCTCTTGTCGGTCTCGGCCCCGTCGAAGCTCTCGATGATCGGGACGCGCAGCGACCGCTTCACGTGGATGTAAACGCTCCGCCGCGACGAGTCGACCTCGCCGCTGCTGTTCCACCCCTTGCCGGGCATCGACTGCCCCTGCATCACTTCCTTCGGGATCGGCGGGTAGACGCTCGGCCCGTACATTGCGAGGTTCAGCGTGCCGTTGCTCGCCAGCACCGAATCGCGCAGCTCCTCGGCCGTCAGGCGGCGCATGTCGAAGCGCCAGAAGAGGTCATTGCGCGGGTCCTTCGCCAACGCGGCTGCGTCGCCGGCAGAGCTCATGCGGTAGGCACTGCTGGTCATGATGAGCCGGTGCATCGCCTTCATGCTCCAGCCCTTGGCGACGAACTCCTTCGCGAGCCAGTCGAGCAGCTCCGGGTGGGTCGGCAGGTCCCCCTTCATGCCGAAGTCGTTGCTGCTCCGCACGATCCCCCGGCCGAAGTGGAACTGCCAGAGCCGGTTCGCCATCACGCGAGCGGTCTGGCGGTTCTCGCCACTGGCGATCCAGTTCGCGAGCACCGTCCGCCGGCCGGACGTCTTGGCGTTCTTATCCGGCTTCGGAATGACCGGGTCGGCATCTCCCAGCGCCGACAGGAAGCCCGGCTCCACCTTGTCGCCCGGCGAGTGAGCCGAGCCGCGGATCAGCACGAACGTATCCGGCGCGTCCCGTCCCCGCTCCGACACGACCAAGGCCTTCTCCGCAGCCGGCTCGTCTTTCAGGACCCGGTCGAGCTCGCGCTGCAGTTGCTTGTAGCGCTTGAACCGCTCCTCGCCCAGCACGCGGGCGCCGTCCACTTCGATCGGCTTGCGCGGCGGCTTCTCCTTGCCTTCCTCCACCTTCTCGCCGTCGACGAGTTGGTTGTAGTCGCGCTGCATCTCCTCGACCGCGGCCCGCGCCGCCTTCACGCGGTCCCGGTGTGCCGCCATCCGCCGCGCGTACGCCTCGCGGTCGGCGTCGGTGCCGGCCGCGAAGATCGCCCGCTCGTCGCCGGGGCCGCCGTTGCGGAACTCGTTGATGTTCTGGAAGAACGCGACGAGCTTGTAGTAGTCCTTCTGCGGGACGGGGTCGATCTTGTGGTCGTGACAGCGGGCGCAGTCGATGGTGACGCCGAGCATCACGTTGCCGACCGTCGTTACGATGTCGTCGAGTTGATCGTAGCGGTGCTGCTCCCGGTCGGCCGGCTCGTCGTCCCAGATGCCGAGGCGGTAAAAGCCGGTGGCGATCAGGGCGTCGGGGTTCGACTCGGCGTCGGGCAATTCATCGCCGGCGAGCTGCTCCTTCAGGAAGCGGTCGTACGGCTTGTCCTCGTTGAACGCGCGGATGACGTAGTCACGGTACCGCCAGGCGTTAGGCTTGGGGTTGTCGCGCTCATAGCTGTTGGTCTCGGCGTATCGGACAAGGTCCAGCCAGTGCCGGCCCCACTTCTCGCCGTAGTGCGGGCTGGCGAGGAGACGTTCGACGAGCTTTTCGTAGGCGTCGGGCGCGTTGTCATTGACGAACGCCTCGACCTCCTCCGGCGTCGGCGGGAGCCCGAGCAGGTCGTAGGTGGCCCGGCGAATCAGCACCCGCTTGTCGGCGGCGGCCGCGGGTTTCAGGCCGTTGGCTTCCAGCTTGGCGAGGATGAAGCGGTCGACGGGGTTGCGGACCCACGCGGCGTCCTTCACGGCCGGGGGCTCGACCGTCTTCACGGGCTGCCACGCCCAGTGATTCAGCCGGGCTTTTTGTTCGTCGGCCTTGGCGCTGTTCAAGTTGCGGGCCGGCGGCTTCGGGCCGTCGATGGGAGACCAGGGGGCCCCCATCTTGATCCACTGCGTCAGGTCGGCGATCTCCTGCTCCTTCAGCTTCCCCGTCGGCGGCATCTTCAGCTCGGCCTGGTAGCCTATGGCCTCAAGCAGCAGGCTCTTGTCGGGCTCTTGGAGCGTCACGACGTGCCCCAGCTCCCCGCCGCGCAGCAACCCTTCCCGACTGTCGAGGTAAAGGTCCCCCTTCAGCTTCGCGGCTTGCGTCGAGTGGCACTTGAAGCAGTTGTTGGCGAGGATCGGCCGGACCTTCGTCTCGAAGAACGCGACCGCGGCCGGGTCCGGCACCGCCGGCGTTTGTGCGACGGCCCGCCCGGCGCAAGCGACGAAGCACGTCACCAGCGACGTCACGAACCACCCCCACCGGTCGGCCCTCGTCCGATTCAAATCCATGCAGGTCATTCCGTTACGACGCCCCGTCATCACCATTACCCCGACTGACCATACTCCGGCCGCGGCCGTCGCGTTCAGAAGAATCCGTAGCGCCCGTGCGCAGGGCGAACGCCTAGCGCCGTAGGTCCTCGATCCATGTCTATCAGAGTTTACTACGAACCGGGCCGAGCCCTCGTTTTCGCAGGTTTTGGGCCAAACTTCCACCTCCGCGGCACCACTGTGTAAGGCACACCGCCCCGCCACATCCTTTCCCGCGCTCGCCATCGCACCGGAGTGTCCAGATGGCAACGCCACCGGAGATTCTATTCGACAATGGATAATCCCCTGCCCCCCACCGGCCGATCTTTCGGGGGGAGTCTTTGCACGTGCTTATCGTACCGACCGAAGAAATCAAAGCCGGGATGCGGCTGGCCGCGCCGCTCCTGCACCCGAACAACCCGCAGCAGGAGCTCCTCAAGCGCGGTTACACGCTCGAGCTATCGGTCCTGCCCAGGCTGCGGGACCTCGGCGTGCCGTTCGTCTACGTCGACTTCCCCGGACTCGACGACCTCGACAAGCACCTCGCGCCGCGCCTGAGCCCCGAACGACAAGCCGTCTACGACCAGGTGAAGAAGGCGGTCGGCTTCGCGCAGGGGCGCACCCGCCCGGCCGTCTCGTACGGCGACTACTACTCCTGCACCCGCGACCTGATCACCACCCTCCTTACTCAGGGCCAGCACCCGTTCTACATGGATGCGATGGCCGGCCTCGGCGGAGACGAGATCGCGCATTCGACCGGCGTCGCGCACCTGGCGCTCTTGATCGGGCTGCGGATGGAGACGTACCTGATCGCCGAGCGGAAGCGACTCCCCCCGAAGCACGCGAAGGAGGTCGTGAACCTCGGGGTGGCAGGGATGCTTCACGACCTCGGCAAGCTCAAGCTCCCCGAGCCGATCCGAGACTTCACCGGCGTCGAGCCGCCCGAGGAGGACGCCCAGCGCGCCGAGTGGGAAACGCACGTCCGCCTCGGCTACGACCTGATCCGCGGCGGCGTCGAGTCGTCGGCCGCCTCGACCGTTCTGCACCACCACCAACACTTCGACGGCACCGGCTTCCCCGCCTCCCACGACGACGCGGGCGGCACCTGCAACCCGCAGGGCAACTCGATCCACGTCTTCTCCCGCATCCTGATGGCGGCCGACCTGTACGAGCGCCTCGCGCTGCCCCGCGGCGCGCGGAACAAGCGGTCGAACCTCGAAGTGTATTACGACATCCGCACCCGCTACGCCGGCTGGGTCGACCCGGCCGTGCTGCGGACGCTGCAGTCGATCGCCCCGCCGTTCCTCCCCGGCACGACGATCGTCCTGTCCGACCAGACGCAGGGCGTCGTCGCGGACGTCAAGCCGAACGACCCCTACGCCCCGATCGTTAAGCGCCTTCGCGGCGACGGCACCGGATTGGATGACCCCGCGATCGACCTGACCGCACCCGGCGCCCCCGGGATCGCGACCGCGGGGGGCATTCCCGTCCGCCCGCTGCTCCCCGATAACGTCCTGATCCGCGCCGCGTGATGGCGAAACCCATCCGCGCCGTACGAACTGTAGCGGCGACGCCTGCGTCGCCGTCGACGCGCAGCGTCGAGGACGATCGGGCTCGGAGAGCCGGCGCACCACCGTGGCAGCCGCCCCGATGCTCACTTGCGTTTTCGCGATCGGACGCGCCGTCCCGTCTGCGAAACCGCAAGCGACCACCCGCGCCGTCCGGCTGTCCGGGAGGTTCTGCGCGGGCCTTGTCACTCCGCACCGGCGCGACGCCGGCGTCCCTACACCTACTTGGTCCCCACGCACCAGAGGAACTTCTCACCCTTCAAGTAGATCCTCCCATTCGAGACCGCCGCCGACGCGTGGTTCGCGTCACCCAGGTCGTTCGTGGCGACCAGCTCGAACTTCGCCCCCGCTTTCACGACGTGCGTCTTGCCGCTCGTCGCGAAGTAGAGCAGACCGTCCGCAGTCGCCACCGGGCTGGCCCAGCTGTCGGCGCCGGGGAGTTTTTCTTCGTAGACCTCTTCCCCGTCCTTCAGTCGAAAGCAGCGGAGACGGTCGCCGAGCAGACGGTAGACGTGCCCACCGCTGACGACGGCCGAGCCGAGGGACTCGCTCAGGTCCGTGACCTTCCACTTCACGTGGGTCTTGGTGATGTCGCCGGTGCCGGTCGGGTCGACCGCCACGCCCGGCCCGCCCCGCCCGCCGTCGGAGTAGACGAGCCCTGCGGCGTAGACGGGCGAACTGGTGTCGCTGTCGTTGTTGACGGTCCAGATCACCTTCCCGTCGGCCGGGTCGAGCCCCTCCAGCCCCCGGCCGCCGGCGACGAGCAACTGCCGCTTCCCGCCGCCGACGTCCGCGACCACCGGCGTGCTGTGCGCGTACCGCGCGTCCGGCCGCTTCGCCTGCCAATGTTTCGCGCCCGTCTTGCGGTCGAGCGCGAGCAGGTTCGACTCCTTCTTCCCCGGCAAATCGCACAACACCAGCACGTCCTCCCCCACCACCACGGGGCTGCCGCCGATCGCCACGTCGAAGTCGTACTGCTCCAACTCGTGCCGCCAGACGGGCTTCCCGTCCAGATCGAGCGCCACGATCACCGCCGTGCCGAACATCGCGTAGACGCGCTCGCCGTCCGTGGCCGGCGTCGGGTAGCCGTTGTTCCGCCCGCCCTTCCACGGGCCGACGTCGACGGTCACGTTCCAGAGTTCCTTCCCGGTGTTCGCGTCGAAGCAGAGGACGTGGTGGTCCTTCGGGTCGGCGTCCTTGGTGGTGGTGGCGAAGACGCGGTCCTTCCAGACGATCGGCGACGAGTAGGGCGCCGTGTTCGCCGGCAGCGGCGCCTTCCACAGCACGTTCTTCCCCGTCTTGCCGTCCCACTCCGTCGGCAGCCCCCGCTCGTCCGTCGTGCCCATCCCTGTAGGCCCGCGGAACTGCGGCCAATCGCCGGCCGCGGCGAACGGGGAACAGAGGGTCATGAAAACGACGACCACCGGCACAAGAATCCGCATCGACAGGCCTCCTCAGGGGGTAGTACGCGAGAGGTGCCCTGATGTGGTGTTTGTTGGTTTCGCCCGGGAGGGGCGAAGAAGTGATACAGATCATCGTGCGCGTCGCCTCAGCGGACCGACGTTGAGTCGTCAGCGCTGGCCTGCCCGGTGAAGTGCAGCATCTCCAGGATGTCGGCCCGGAGGCGGAGGAACTCGTCGGCGTTGCGGTGGCGCGGGCGCGGGAGCTTCACGTCGATGATCCGCTCGATCCGGCCCGGCCGGGGGGTCATGATGACGATGCGGTCGCTCATGTAGATCGCTTCGTCGATGTCGTGCGTCACCAGCAGCATCGTCGTTCCGCGGGCTTGCCAGATGCGCAGGACCTCGTCCTGCATCCGCATGCGGGTGAACGCGTCGAGCGCGCCGAGCGGCTCGTCGAGCAGCAGCACCTTGGGGTGGTTCACGAGCGCGCGCGCGAGCGCCGCGCGCTGGGCCATGCCGCCGGAGAGCTGGTGGGGGTAGGAGTTGGCGAAACCTTCGAGGCCGACCAGCCGGAGGAACTCGTCCACCTCGTGTCGCTTCTCGCGGTAAACACCCCGCGCGACCAGCCCGGCCGCGACGTTCTTGCGGACGGTGAGCCAGGGGAAGAGGTTGGGGTCCTGGAACATCAGCCCGCGATCGGCGCTGGGAGCGGTGATCGGCTCGCTGCCGACGAACAGCCTGCCGCCGCCGGGCGCGTCGAGCCCGGCGAGCATCCGCAGCAGCGTGGACTTGCCGCACCCGCTCGGCCCGACGAGCGACACCATTTCGCCCGCCCGGATCGACAGCGTGGCCCGCGACAGCGCGACCACGCTCCCGCCCTCGGGGGTGGTGAACGTCTTGGAGACGTCCTCCACCCGCAGCGACGACGCCGCGTCGGGCGGCGCGGCGGCGACGTGAGCGGCGGCCGGGGCGTCGTTAAGGGTTACCACTTGATGACCCCCTTCTGCCACACCAGCACGCGGTCGCGGAGCTTGAACAGGACGGTCATGATCGTCGAGAAGAACGCCGCCATCACCAGCAGCGCCGCGTACACCTTGCCGTACTCCGCCCAGTCCCGGGCCCAGCTGACGTACCAGCCGAGCCCCGACTTGACCCCGACGCTCTCGGCGGCGGCGAGCGTGAGGAACGAGGAGCCCAGCCCCATGAACAGGCCGATGAAGATGCTCGGCATCGCGGCGGGGATCGCGACGCGGAAGACCAGGTACCAGCGCGACGCCCCCAGGGTCCGGGCGACGTCCAGCAGCGACGCCCGCGTATTGGCGATGCCGGACGACGTCAGCATCGTCACCGGGAACCAGACCGCCAGCGCGATCAGCGCCACCGCGGACCAGTTGCCCGGCAGCACGACGATCGCCAGCGGGATCCATGCGGTCGCGGGGATCGGGCCGACGACCTTGAGGATCGGCATGCCCCAGTAGCGAACGGGCAACGACCACCCGATCGCGACGCCGAAGATCAGCCCGGCGAACACGCCGAGGAGGTAACCCTGGCTCAGCAGCAGCAGCGACCGCCAGGCCGCTTCGAACAGCGGTCCGCGGTCGGCGACGAGAGCCGCGAGGATCATCTCCGGCGAGGGGAAGTACGGCAGCGGCAGCAGCGCCAACTTCAGGGTGATTACGTCCCACGCGCAGACCGCCAGCGCCGCGGCCGCGACCAGCGGGGCGCGGCTGGCGATCCACTCCCTGCAGCCCGGCCAGGCCGCTTGCAGCACGGCGGCGACGACGCCCAGGGCACCGACGATCAGGAGAAGCCGGGGGTAGAAGTCGGTAAGAGGTGTCGGCTCGGCATCCGGCACCCACCGGTGGACGCCGAACGAGACGGCCGCGGCAACGGGCACGCTCAGGGAACGAAAGATGGCGCCGGTGCCGGAGGCGCGCCGCGCCAGCCCTGACGCGCGTGCGGACGCGGCGGGCGCGGCGTCCGCCGCGCTGGTGCCGGCAGGCTCGTCCGGGCGGGCTTGCAGTTCGATCGCCTGCGACGACGACATGGGCTACTTCTCCCTCCGCTCGCCGCCGGTGACGCCCGGCTCCGACGTCGTCGGCGGCGAAACGAACCCCGGATGCGGCGCGGGCCCGCCCGCGTAGCGCCACTCGGGCAGGATCGACTGGAAAGCCTCGGGATGCTTCGGCGCGCAGCACGCCGGGACCTTCTCCATCGGGACGGCGGCGCAGACGCGCATGAAGTCGTAGCCCGACGGAAGTTGCCCGCCCGCCACGCTCTCGACCTGCACGCCCTTGAGCCACTCGTCGTTCACGCCCTCGAGCTGCACGAACGCCCGCTTGGTCAGTTCGGCCAGGTCCGTCTTCGCTTCGAGCATGCCGGCGGTCCGCATGCCGGCGCCGGCAGTGTCGCACGCATCCCGCGCGCCGCTGACGCTGGGGACGTAACTGAGGTTGGCCAGCGCGCCAGCGTTCAGCTCCACGGTCGACGCGATATACCCCTTCTCGACCGACAGCTTCGCCGCGGCGACCGGGTTCGCCTGCACCCACTTGGCGCCCTTCAGGATCGCACGGGTCGCGGCGGCCGCGACCTGCGGGTTCTTCGACAGCCACTTGCCGTTGCAGACGACGGCGCAGCAGTACTCGTCCTTGTAGGGCGCGTCCTTGGCCTGGTCGGCGAGGTTGCGCACCTTGCCCTGCGACAGCAGGATGCTGCCGATCGGCTCGGAGTCGGCGACGGCGTCGATCTCCCCCTTGTCCAGCGCCAGGCCGAGCTCGCCGTTGGGGAAGACGCGCCACGTCACGTCCTTTGACGGGTCGATGCCGTGGGTGCCGAGCACGCGGTTGGCGAAGATGAACGGCGGCGTGCCCATGCCGGGGACGCCGATCCGCTTGCCCTTGAGGTCCTCGATCTTCTGAATGCCGGACTTGGCGCCCGCCTGCACGCGGAGGCACCCGCGGTGGACACCGCCGGTGAACTTGACGTCCAGCCCCTGTTCGATCGGCTTGAGGAACAGCATCACGAGGTGGTGGGTGATGTCGTAGCGGCCTAGCGCCAGAGCGTCCTTGTACTCGGCCCACTGGCAGCGGACGAACTCGACCTCGAGCCCCTCGTCCTTGAAGAAGCCGTTCTCATAGGCGCTGTACAGCGGGGCCTCGCAGGTGAGGCCGATCGTGCCGACGCGGATCTTGGTCAGGCCCTTGCCGCCGGCGCCACTACCGGCGGTGGCGTCCTCCTTCTTGTCGCAGCCGACGGCCAGCCCCAGCAGGCAAGCGATCGCGAGGGCGAGCAGCGAGCGACGGGCCCGGAGGCTTTCGAGTGTGATGCTCATATGACGGGTCCTTCCTCGATGCGTAAAGGGGACCGGGGACATTCAGAATCTTCCCGTCCGTGCACGCGGCGACTTTCCCCGCCGCCGCGAGCGGAAAACCTTGGGAATCTCCCGTCCTTCGCTCGCCACAACGCGGGTTACTTCCACATCCCTTCGACCGGCTCGTGCGGGTCGCGCGCCTTGCGAAGCAGGTCGACCAGCGTCTTCATTTCCGCCGACGTCAGGTGCCCGAGTTGCTGCTCGTGGCAGGCCCGCACCTCGGCGGCCAGCTCGTCGAGGAGCGTCAGCCCGGCGTCGGTGATTGCGACCATGACGGTCCGGCGGTTCTCCGGGGGGCGCTCGCGGGCGACCAGCCCGCGGTCATGCAGCCGGTCGAGGAGTCGCGTGATGTCCGGCGCCCGGCTGATCAGCTTCGTCGCCACCGCGAGCGTCGGCACCGGTCGCGGGTGAGCGGCCCGGAGCAGGCGCAGCGCGTTGTATTGCTGTGCGGTCAGTCCGTGGCGGGCGAACAGCTCGTCCTCGAACGCGCGCAGGCGGTCGTACGTCCGCCAGAGGTTGAGGTAGACCTCCTGCTGCGGCGAATCGAATCGCTTGGACTTCTGCTGTTTTCCCGCCGCCGAGGGGATCATCGACCAAAAGATACTTGTCTGGACAACTGTTGTCCAGACGATTCTTGGGAATGGGCAGGGAAGCGGTGGTGGGCATTTTATCCACGCCAGAAATGCGGCAGCGCCGCCCCCGGATTCGGGTTCGTTCAGCAGGAGAAGTGTAAGTCGTCATCCTGAGGGAGCCTAGGCGACCGATGGACCTCGGGACGGCCAACGATGCTTGAGTGCCCGAGATCCTTCCGAGGTGAAACCTCGTCAGGATGACGCTCGGATGCACCGATGTGGTCGGGAAATCCGGGGCGGCGCTGCACTTGCCCCCGCGTGGATCGACGTTGTTACACCCGCTTTACAAATACAGGCGGTCTCTCGCGTTACAACATCCGCAGTGCAACACAGCAATCCCCTTCACGGAGCAGCAGACATGTCCGACCGACGCAACACGACCGCGGTAATCCCCTCTCGACGCCTATTCCTCGCTGGGGCGGCCTCCGCGCTGGTCATCCCCGCCCTGAACCTCCGCGCCGCGGAAGACGCTGCCGCGAAGCCCGGGACGCCGGCGCCGGAGAACCCGTACCTCTGGAAGCCCCGCACCCGCTCGGTCGCCGTCTTCAAGAACGGGTTCGGGTTCTTCATGGCGGATGCCCCCACGGCGCTCCGTGACGGGTGGTGTACCGCCGCCAGCGTGCCGCCGGCGGCGTTCGGGACCCTGGCGATCTACTCCAAGACCGAAGGGCAGACCGTCGACGTCGTCGGGGCGGGGCCGGGGGAAGTCGTGGAGTTCGACGCCAAGGACGCCCCCGACACCCTCGCCGAGCGCAAACGCCGCCTCGACGCTAGCAAGCAACTCAAGGTCTCGCTGACCTACACCTACTGCAACCAGGACCGCCAGGCCGCCGGCAAGATCGTCTCGGTCGCCGACGACTACGTCGTCCTCGAGGCCGACGGGCAGAACTTCGCCGTCCCGACCAAGGACGTGAAGCGGATGCAGATGCTCGACCTCCCCGTCCGCGTCCACGTCAGCCCCGACCCGGCCAACGCCAACGCGAAGGCGCCGGAGAAGTCCGATTTGGGCATGGCGTACCTCCGCCAGGGAATCACTTGGATCCCCGCCTACACGATGCGCGTGCTCGATGACGAGACGGTGGAACTCACCCTCCGCGGCACGGTCGTCAACGAGGCCGAGGACATCGTCCACACCGACGTCCATCTCGTCGTCGGCGTTCCGCACTTCCTGCACACCGACTACATGGAGCCCCTCGCCGTCGGCCAGGCGATCCGCACGATCGGGTCGGCCGTCGCGCCGGCGCAGGTGATGACGCAGATCGCGAACAACTCGATCACGTTCAACAACGGCAACTTCGACAACCGCCAGCGCGGCGGCGACGTCGTCGGCGAGGTCCGCCCGATTGCCCCGATCGGCGGCGACGTGAAGGCGGCCGCCGGCAACCTGCCACAGATGGACTCGCCCGGCGGGAGCGACTTCACCGTCTACACGAAGAAGGACCTCACGCTCCGCCGCGGCGAGAAGGCGGTCGTCACGCTGTTCGTCAAGAAGCTGAAGTACAGCCATTTGTACAAGTGGTCGCCACCGGGCGGGATCGAGCACTTTTTGCAGATCCAGAACGACGAGACCGGCGCGCTGACTACCGGCCCGTGCTTGGCGATCAGCGGGAACCAGCCGCTGAGCGAGGACCTGCTGAAGTACGTGCCGAAGAACGGCAAAGGCCACTTCCCGGTCACGACCGCGGTGAACGTCGTGACCGACGTGATCGAGACCGAGGCCGACCGCAAGCTGAAGGCCTATTCCCCGAGCGACCGCGTCAACCTCGACCTCGTGACGATCAAGGGCGAGCTGCGGCTGCGCAACTTCGAGAACAGCCCCGCCGCCGTGCAGATCACCAGCCGGGTGGTCGGCAAGCCGCTGACCGCGAGCGACAAGGGGATCGTGGCGGCCGATCCGACGAAGCTGACGCTGCGGGAGCGTGAGGGGACGATCCGCTGGAGCGTGGAGCTGAAGCCGGGCGAGTCGAAGAGCCTGACGTACGAGTACGAGCGGTACGTGCCGTCGAACTGAGGGAAAAACTTGGACAAGACGACTGGAAAGCCGGTCCGGGTGGCGGCGTTAGCGTTGGGGGCAATCCTCGCCGCACCGGGATGCGCACGGGACGGGGAGTCCGGTCCGACTTCCCCGAGTGCCACCGCAGCCGCCCCCGAGACACCCGCCACGGCTCCCGCGACTGCTGCCACGAAGCCCGCGGCGCGAACGTGGATCTGGAACGCGGAGACGGGGCTGGTCTGGAAAGGTCGGGCGATCACGAGCTACCCCGTGCACGAGGACGCCACGAAGCTGACCGATTTGTGGGAAGAGGTGCCGCCGGGGTCGAAGTCGTACGAGATCCGAAAGGACGTGCGAGCGGTGAGGTCGTCCGTCGAGGTTTTCGCCGTGATCTACGTTCTCCCCGGCGGCCAGCGGTTTTACGTCGAGCGCAGCCCCGTGGGGAGCAGCCGGCATCACTTTTATGGCCCTTTCGAAGGGGACCCTTCCCCGCTGATCGGTGAAGATCCTGCGACGGTTAAACCCTGACCCTGATACACTCCCGCCATGCCAGCCCGCCGCATCCTGGTCATCGAAGACGACGCCGCAATCCGCCGCGGGATCGTGGACGCGTTGCGCTTCAAAGGCTTCAACGTCCTGGAGGCCGGCAACGGCAAGGACGGGTCGCAGATGGCCGAGGGATGCGACTGCGACCTCGTGCTGCTCGACCTCGTCCTCCCCGGCAAAGGCGGTCTGGAGATTCTCCGCGACGTGAGGCAGAGCCGGCCGACGCTGCCGGTGATCATCCTGACGGCCAAGGGGGAGGAGAACGACCGCGTGGCGGGGCTGTCGACGGGGGCGGACGACTACGTCGTGAAACCGTTCAGCGTGAAGGAACTGCTCGCCCGCGTCGAGGCCGTGCTGCGCCGCTCACCCGAGCGGCCGATCGACGTGACCGAAGTCCCCTTCCCCGGCGGGGTGGCCGACCTGGCGCGCAGCGAGATCCGCTTCGACGACCAGACCCGTGCCGACCTCTCCGAGCGCGAAGGGGAGCTGCTCGCCTACCTCGCCCGCAACCCCGGCCGGGCCGTCTCGCGCGACGAGATCCTGAGCCGGGTCTGGCGGATCGACCCGCGCGGCGGCGAGACGAGAACGATCGACATGCACGTCGCGCGGCTGAGAGAAAAGCTGCGCGACGATTCGGCGAACCCGCGGGTGATCCTGACGGTGAGGGGGAAGGGGTATTCGTTGGGAGAAGAGTGCGCAGTCCGCGGGTGATGTGCCCACGGGCGCGAACTCCTGCCCCCCCTCTACCCGGTACGCCGGGGAGAGGGGTCAAGACCGCGCGACACTGACCAGACCATGCGCCACGCCCGACCCATCTGGCTCGCCTTCGCACTCGCCGTCGTCGCGGTCTTCGCGGCGATGGGGTGGATCACCGCGGCCGTGCTCCGGCTCGACGCGGCCGAGGCGGATTCGCGGCGGCGGGCGCAGCTCGAGGAGAACGTCCGGCTCGCGCTCTGGCGGATGGACTCGGCCCTGGCCCCGCTCATCGCCGCAGAGCACGCCCGCCCCCACGCCGCGTTCCGCGAGCGGCGGCCGAACGGCAAGGCGGTGAAAGGACAGCCGGCCGAGCCGGTGCTGCTCAACGAATGGTTCGACGCCCCCCCGCCGCCGCTCCCTGGGGAAACCGCCTCGTTCGCCCGGCTCTACTTCCAGCTCCAACCGAGCGGCCGGATCACGTCGCCGCACCCGGCGGGCTCCGGTGCAAAGGACGACGGGCCCAACCTCGCCCGCCTCAGCACGATCGCGCCACCCGACGACTTGCTCGCCGCCCTGCCCCCCGCGGCCCGGCCGGGGGAGAACACCGCGCTCACGTTCAACAACGCATCGATCGTGGGCAACAACGTGGGAAGCCAGCTGCCAAACACTGACGAGCCCTTGCCGCAGTCGCAGCAGCAGGCCGGCGTCGTTTATCCCAACACGACCGATCAGCAACTGACGCAACAGCAGGCGGACGTTCCAAACCAGCCGGTCGCGCAGAACTGGGAGCCGCAGCAGCTCGCGCAGGCGAAGCAGCAGCGCGAGGCGATGCAGCAGTCGCTTCGGAATCGGCAGGAGTACAACGCGCGGGCGACTAACAACTCGATCCAGTACCAGCTCCAGAATGGGTTCAACGGCAACTACGCCAATCTCGACAATGTCGGGACGCTGACTAGCGACGCCGCCCCGTCCGTGATGCACGCCCTCTGGTGCGGGCCGGCCCGCGACGAGCTGATCCTCGCCCGCCGGGTCGCCGCCAACGGCGGCGGCGACGCAGTGCAGGGGTGCTGGGTCGACTGGCCGGCCGTCCGCGACTGGCTGCTGAAGGGGTCGGCCGACCTGCTCCCCGCCGCCCGGCTCGAGCCGGTCACCGACGGCGCCACCGAGCCGGGCGACGCCCGCCTGCTCGCCAGCCTGCCCGTTCGCCTCGTCCCCGGCGAAGTCGCCACCGCTGCGAACGTCTCGTCATCCCCGCTCCGATTGTCACTCGTCGTCGCCTGGGCCTGCGTCCTGCTAGCGTCGGCCGCCGTCGGCGGGTTGCTGCGGGGCGTGGTCTCGCTCAGCGAGCGGCGCGGCGCGTTCGTGTCGGCCGTCACGCACGAGCTGCGCACGCCGCTGACGACGCTCCGCATGTACACCGAGATGCTCGAAGGCGGTATGGTCGAGGACGATTCGCAGCGCCGCCACTACCTCGGCACACTCCGCGCCGAGGCGGATCGGCTCGGGCATCTCGTCGAGAACGTGCTCGCCTACTCGCGACTCGAGCGCCACCGCGCGACGACCAGCGAGACCGTTGAGTCGCCCCTGGGCGACCTGCTTGCCCGCCCTGTCGAACGCCTCTCCGAGCGTGCCCGCCAGGCCGGCATGACGCTCGACGCCGACCTCCCCGAAGGCGTCGCGGCCGTCCGCGTGCGGACCAACCCGACGAGCCTCGAGCAGATTCTGTTCAACCTCGTCGACAACGCCTGCAAGTACGCGGCCGGGTCCGGCGAACGGACGATCCACCTCTCGGCCGCCGGCTACGGCGACGTCGTCCGCCTGACCGTCCGCGACCACGGCCCGGGCATCACCGACGGCCGGGAGCCGCGGCTCTTCAAGGCGTTCTCCAAGTCGGTCCAGGAAGCCGCCAACTCCGCCCCCGGGCTCGGCCTGGGCCTCGCGCTGAGCAAGCGGCTCGCCCACGCGATGGGCGCGAAGCTGGAACTCGACACCGGCTGCCGCGACGGCACCTGCTTCGCGCTCACGCTGCCGACGGCGTGATATCGTCGGCGTCATGCCAGACGCCCCGAACCTCTTCGTCGACATCCCGACAAGCATTCCCGCCGAGCTCTTTACGACACTGCTCGACGGTTTGCCGGCCGTCCGCATCGAGCGCATCGTCTCCCACGGCCACGCTTCGCCGGAGGGGTTCTGGTACGACCAGGGAACGAGCGAGTGGGTCTTGGTGCTCCGGGGTGCGGCGCGGTTACGCTTCGAAGGTGAGGAGCCCATTGAGCTCGCTCCGGGTTCGTACGTGAACATCCCCGCGCGGCGCCGACACCGGGTGGAGTGGACGACGCCGGATGAGCAAACGGTGTGGCTGGCGATCCATTACTGAGCGACGAGCGACACACTCCTCTCCCCGGCACTCCGGGGAGGGGCGGGGTGAGGGGCTCAGGCGGCGGGCGTCCCGCGTCGAAGGACCGTGGCGCGCAGAAAGCTGTAGCCCTCCTCAGCGGCGCAAGTCGTTCGCCGGGCCGTATCAACGGCGCGAGCCCCTCACCCGGCCTCTCCCCGGAGTACCGGGGAGAGGGGCTGAAACGGCTCCGCTCACGTCCTTGACCCTCCCGCGCCGCTCCCCTATCACCCGACTCGTGCACAAGACCGTCGTCCTCAACGTTGTCGGGCTCACCCCCGCGCTCATCGGAAAACACACGCCGCGCCTCAAGGCGTTCGCCGACGCGGGCGCGTCCGCGCCCATCGGCCACGTGCTCCCCGCAGTCACGACAACGGTCCAGTCGACGTACCTGACCGGAAAAATGCCGACGGACCACGGCGCCGTCGCCAACGGCTGGTACTTCCGCGACGAGTCCGAGGTGAAGTTCTGGCGACAGTCGAACCGGTTGGTGCAGGCCGAAAAGGTGTGGGACGTCGCCCGCCGGCAGGACCCGACGTTCACCGTCGCCAACTGCTTCTGGTGGTACGCGATGTATTCCACCGCGGATTACACCGTCACCCCCCGGCCGATGTACCCCGCGAACGGACTGAAGCTCCCCGACGTCTGGACCCATCCCGCCTCGCTCCGCGACGAACTGCAGCGCGACCTCGGCCAGTTCCCGCTCTTCAGCTTCTGGGGCCCGGCCACGAGCATCAAGGCGACGCAGTGGATCGCCGACAGCGCGATCGCCGTCGACCGCAAATTCGACCCGACGCTCACGCTCGTCTACCTGCCCCATCTCGACTATTGCTTCCAGCGCAACGGCGGCGACCCGGAGATGTCCGCGAACGATTTGCGCGAAATCGACGCCGTCTGCGGGCAGCTCTTCGACCACTTCGAGGCGAAAGGCACACGCGTCGTCGTCCTCTCCGAGTACGGCATCGCAGACGTCAGCCGACCGGTCCACCTCAACCGCGTGCTGCGGCAGCACGGGCTGCTCGCGCTCCGCGAGGAGATGGGCCGCGAGTTGATCGACGCCGGCGAGAGCAAGGCGTTCGCGGTCGCGGACCACCAGGTGGCGCACGTGTACGTGAACGACCCGTCGCAGCTCGACACGGTGCGGGCGCTGGTCGCCGCCACTCCGGGCGTCGAGCGCGTACTCGACGCCGACGGCAAGCGCGAGGCCGGTCTGGATCACCCTCGCTCGGGCGAGCTCGTCGCCGTCGCGGAGCCGCGCGCATGGTTCACGTATTACTACTGGCTCGAGGACAACCGCGCCCCGGACTTCGCCCGCACCGTCGACATCCACCGCAAGCCCGGCTACGACCCGGCCGAGCTGTTCGTCGACCCGAAGCTTGCCGCGCCCAAGCTCAGGATCGCCGCGACGCTGGCGAAGAAGAAGCTCGGCTTCCGCTACCTGATGGAGGTCATCCCCCTCGACGCAACGATCGTGAAGGGCTCGCACGGGCGTGCGCCGACATCGCCCAACGAGGGTCCCGTTTTGCTGACAAAGCGCCGGGACCTGCTCGGCGTCGGACCGGGCGAAACGCTCCCCGCGACGGGGGTCTTCGACCTGATCCTTCGGCACTTGACCGCCGGGTAGCCCGTCATCCCCATCCGAACGGTTTGCGACTCCCGACCGAGCCGAGTGGGCTGCGCACTCGGCTTGGTTTGCGAGCAGCGCCAATCGTCGGGGATGCACCTTCCGGGAAGTTCGGTCGACCCTCGGGGGACTCAGTCCGGAGCGTCGTGCGTAACTCGAACGGAATGAACGACATTGCACCGGACACCCCGGGCGCGCACCGCAAGGATCGAACGCACCCGTGCAGAATAAAGTTGACTCATCGACGTTCGACGCTATAAATTCCCCGTCCCGGGCGTGGCGGAAGCGGGAGCTTTTGCGGCTCGGGCGTGGGCTGATCAGGGCATCGAGAACGAACATGCAGCGGACCTCCCGACATGTCGATTCGCGCCGCACGGCCGCCCGGGTCCAAGTGATCCGGATGGGCGCGTCGTGCGCCTTCGAGGCCCCCGCCGGGTGACCGTCTGACGAGCAGTTGCGACTCGCAAGCACGGCCCCGGAGCATCCGCTCGCGGGGCTTTTTGTTTGCCCGCGGTAACGCGGCGCGGCGAAGTTTTCAGAAGTGTTCGGCGTCGCAACGCGAGACGTCCCGACGCGTAATCCCGGTGTCGCGTGACGCAGGCGCGGCAGGTTCGACGTCGGACGCGGCGCGTTCGGATTTAGCCGCCGGGCTCGCCGGCGCGTGTTCTCGCGGGAGCGCGGAAGTCGAACTAACGGGTCCACGGACGGACCTGTCAGCAGTTGTAGTGATCCGTGAGTGAGCCGCCCGACGGAACGGGCGGCGGAGAGGCGTGTGAGTTCGTATGCGACGTGACCCGATCCTGGCGTGGTACCACGACCCGGCGCCCGCCGGCACCGCTTACTTCGAGCGGCACCTGCAGGACCCGTCCGCCGTGGCCGAGATCTTCGGCCACGCGAAGGTGCTGCGCGCGATGATCACCCGCGAAGGCTGGCGGTTCCTCTGGGACCGCTTCGGCCTGGACGGGCTCGTCGAGATCAACCGCCGGGCGCGGTGGTTTAACCCGTCCGACTCGCGCGGCGTCGCCGAGGCCCTGCTCCAGCAAGCCCTGATCGCCGGCTTCAACCCGGCCGCGCAGGCGGAGACGATCGAGGCGCGGTAGCGCCGCGGCGTCGGGCGGGGGATCTTTTCACGAATCTGACCGGAGGGCGGGTGAGCGATCGCCCGCCCTCCCTCGTTTACCGATCCCTCACCAAGTACGAAGTGACCCCCTCTAGTGGCGACGCCTGCGTCGCGGTCGAGGCGCGGCGTCGAAGTCCCGTCGCGAGGCGCAGCCGGCACCCGATCCGCGGCGGCCGTCGCGTCGCTCGCTTGCGACTCCGCAACCGCGGGCGCGCACCCGACAGCGAAGCCGCAAGCGAGCGGCCGCGCCGGCTGGCGGTCGAAGCACTCCTCTTGCCAGTGCTTGCCGCTGCCCGGCAACCGCGATGCAGGCGTCGCCACTACAGGATCAGGTTCCGGGACGCCGCTTTCGCACCGGTACGGCGACCGCTTGTCGTTCCGCGCATCCGGCCCACGACGAACGCGGGCCGCCGGGCGCGGTACGGAGGGAGTACGCCTGGCCACCCCTCGTCGTCGCCCTTCCGGAAGGAGCCGCCGTGAACCGAATGCCGCTGCTCGCCCTCGCCTTGGTCGCGCTCCTAGCGCCCGCCGCGGCGGCCGCCGACCCGCCGCACCCGCTTAAGCAGTGGGTGAAACGTCACCCGACGCCGGGCGCGAAGTCTTCTTCGCCGCGATTGGGGTACGAGTGCGCGTACGCGTACGACCCCGGGTCAAAGCTGCTCGTCCGTTACGGCGGCCACAACCAGGGGGGCGGCGGGGAACAGAACTCGGAGGTCTGGACGTACGACCTCGCGTCCGACGCGTGGCGGCTGCGCGGCGTCAACGACGCGCCGCCCGGCGTCTGTTGCGGCATGCAGAACTGCTTCCACGACGCGCTGGGGCGTTACGTCCGCTTCCCGTCGTTCAGCGGCAGCCACGGGTGGCAGTCGTGGCGCGAGATCGCGCTGAAGGACTCGAGCGTCTGGACGTTCGACGTCAGCAACGACACTTGGCGCCCGATGCGACCGCTGCCCGACGTTCGCGTCGGGCCGCTACGGGGGGCGGCGTACGTTCCGGAGTACGAGGTGGTGCTGCTCCACGCGGGCGAGGGGACGGACCACGGCACGGTCGCTTACGACCTGTACGCAAACCAGTGGCACTCGCTGAAGCCGCAGGGCCCCAAGCCGGCCGCGAACCTATCGCAGCCGGGCTTCGCATATGACGCGGTGAACGGCGTGTTCGTGCTGTTCGGGTCGCAGTTCAGCGACGACGCGCGGACGTGGCTCTACGACCTGAAGACCAACGCGTGGCGCGTGCTGCAGACGAACGTCACCCCGCCGGCCGACAAGACCTCGCCCGTGCTCGCGGCCGACACGCGCAACGGCATCGTCCTCTGTTCCGTGCTGACGGGGAACGAAGCGAAGGACCTGGAGACTTGGGTGCTCGACGTCGCCAAGGCGACGTGGACGAAACTCGACCACCCGGCCGACGCACCGTCGGATTCGGGGGCGCGGAACCGGCAACTCCTCTACCTCGCCGATCAGAACCTCTTCGTCCTGGAGAACCGCACGAAGGACGAGCAGCAGATCTGGACCTACCGCTACGCCGACGCCCCCGCCCCGCCGCCGCCGTTGCCGCGCCCGTCTGTGGCGGTCGACGAGAAAGGCGCGACGCTGACGTGGACGCTCCCGCAGGGCGTGACGGCGGTCGACGTCTACCGCGCGAGCGGTGCGAAGCCGTGGTCGCAAGGGTTCACGAAGCTGGCCGAAGGTGTCGCCGGGACGACGTACCGGGACGTCGCGCTGCCGCGCGACGGCTCGGATTACGTCTACCGCATCGCTGCGTCGGGCGAACCGAGGCGGGTGTCGCCGCTCGCGCACGTCGCCCCGCCGGTGCCGGCCATGCCGGTGGTCTCGGCGGTGGATGCGAAACGCGTCGAACTGGAATGGCCCTCTGTGGGAGGCGGAGCGACGTACGAGGTGCAACGTGCAGCCGTGTCGGTCGACTCGATGGAGGACTGGGCGCGGACGGGCAAGACTTACCGGCCGAAAGCGGAGCAGGTGGGCGTAGCTCGCGTGAACCGGATCGGCGGGTTTGAGCTCGTCACCGAGTGGCCGCTGAAAGAGGCGCGACTGGCGGACACGCTGGTCGACCTGTCAAAGGCTCCGGCGACGCCGCGGGAACCTTTCCTCGTCGACCGCCCGATCCGCGAGAAGGCGGACCGCGCCGAAGGCCGCCCCTACCCGCTCGGCGTCTACGCGTACCGCGTGCGGGCGGTCGGCCCAGCCGGCGTGCGCGGCGGGTGGTCGCCCTACGCGCTGTCGATCCCGTCGGCCGTGCAGGGCGTTTACGCGCAGGAGGTGGGTGATACGGCGACCCGGCTGAAGTGGGCGCCACACCCGCTGAAAGGGCTGAAGGGGTATCACGTGTACCGGTACGAGGGGCGTTACGGAAAGGAACCGATCACGCGCGTCACGGACCAGCCGATCACGGCGACGGAACTGCTGGACAAGAACGCGGGCAAGGATTCCCGGCGGTACGAAGTCGTGGCGGTAGACGCGCTGGGGCAGGAGGGGGAGCCGTCGATGCCGGTCTGGTCGCGGCGGGAATGGGCGCGGTTTTACGTCCCGTTCATCGGCGAGTGGCACCAGTAAGGTGTCAAGCGCCGGTCGTCGACCGGCGAAATCGGGCTGCCGCGCTCGGCCGTTAGACCTGGACGTCACCGGTTGTGGTTTTGGAAGCCCACCAGGGAGCACTCGGAGGACTTCGGGAATGAAGCGACTCTCGCCTCCGTGTCCTCAGTGTGCTCCGTGGTGAAGCGCCTTCTCGTTAGGAACTCTAGGGCAACGCGTTGCCGAGCTTGTCGCCCTGGTGCTTGAGCGAGTCTCCCGAGGCGCTCGGGCCGCCTTCCGTGGGGAGCTTGGCGTCCGTCCACGCGCGCCACCCGCCGTCCATCGACAGGACGTTGGTGTAGCCCATCTTCCGCAGGTTGTCGGCCGCCAGCGCGGAGCGGAACCCGCCGCCGCAGTAGAGGATCAGTTCCTGGTTCGCGTCGGGAATGGCGGCCTCGACGTCGCGCTCGATCACGCCCTTGCCGAGGTGCCTGGCGCCGGGGAGGTGGCCCTTGGCGAACTCGCTTTCCTCGCGGACGTCGATCAGCGTCAGCTTCTCGCCGCGGTCGAGCCGGGCCTTCACCTCGGGGACGTTCGTCTCCCGCACGTTCTGCTTGATCTCTTCGACGAGCTTGAGGAACCGGGGGGCGTGCTTGGCCATGCGGAAGAGTGTACGTCGGGGAAACGGCGCTGTCAGTCCCCGTTGCGAGGACCGCCCGCAGTGCGGACGCCGCATCTCAGTTGCTCGTGGTGGCGACGCCGTTGCCGCGCAGCGGCACAGGGTCCGCGCAAGACTTCTTCCGAACGGCCGACGGGCGCAGGTGCTCGCTCGCGGCTTCGCAGACGGGTGCGCGACGCAGTCCGCGAAGCCGCAAGCGAGCAGCGTGGCGGCCGTCAGGAACGTGCGTTAGCTTTCCACTCTCGCTGAGCGGCTCTCGACGCTGCGCCCCGACCGCGACGCGGGCGTCACCACTACACTTGATGTTGACGCGGGCGTCTCGAGTGAAAACCCTCGGTACCGACGCCTACTCTCCCGCCTCCGGCGCCGGGTCGTTCATCGTCGGGGCGAAGCCACGGCGGAGCGTGTTCTCGGTGACCGTCCGCGCCCACATGAACTGCCGCAGATAATCCGGGCCGCCCGCCTTGTCGCCCTGGCCGGAGAGCTTGAAGCCGCCGAAGGGCTGGCGGTCCACCAGAGCGCCGGTGATCTTGCGGTTCACGTACAAATTGCCGACGCGCAGCTCGCGCCGCACGCGCTCCACGTTCGCCGGGCTGCGGGAGTAGAGCCCGCCGGTGAGGGCGTAGCGGGTGCCGTTGGCGATACGGATCGCCTGGTCCAAGTCCTGCGCGCGGATCACGGCGAGGACGGGGCCGAAGATCTCGTCTTGGGCGATCGCCGCGTCCGGCGTCACCTCGGCGAAGACGTGTGGACCGAGGTAGGAGCCTTTGGCCGCAAGGTCGCCCACGTCGGCGGCGTAGACGAGCTTCGCCTCGGACTTGCCCTTCTCGATCATCTCGCGGATGCGGCGCTGCGCGTCGTCGTCGATCACCGGCGGCACGGACGTGCCCGGCTCCTCGGCCGGGCCGACGCGCAGGCTGCGGGTCGCCTCGATGAGCCGGGCGAGGAATGCGTCGTGGACGCTGTTCAGGACGATTGCACGCGAGCACGCCGAGCACTTCTGCCCCGCGTAGCCGAACGCGCTGGCGACGACGCCGTGGACGGCCTCGTCCAAATCTGCGTCCTCATCGACGATGATCGCGTTCTTCCCGCCCAGCTCTGTGATCACGCGCTTGATGTGGTCCTGCCCGGCCGGGACCTCGGCGGCCTGCTTCAGCAGTTGCAGGCCGACGGCGCGGGAGCCGGTGAAGGCGATCATGGCGACGTCCTTGTGGTCGGCGAGCGCGGGGCCGACGACCTCGCCGACGCCGGGCAGGAAGTTGACCACGCCGGCCGGCAGCTTCGCCTGCTCCCAGCATTCCATGAACTTCGCGGCGACGATCGTGCTCTGCTCGGCCGGCTTCATCACGACCGTGTTTCCGGCGACGACGGCCGCTGCCGTCATGCCGCAGAGGATGGCGAGCGGGAAGTTCCACGGCGCGATCACCGCGACCACGCCGCGTGGCTCGTAGAAGTACTCGTTCGACTCGCCAGGCACGTCGCGTCGGCGCGGGCCTTGGATGCGGAGCATCTCCCGCGCGTAGTACTCGCAGAAGTCGATCGCCTCGGCGACATCGCCGTCGGCCTCGCGCCACGGCTTGGCGGTCTCGTAGACCTCCCACGCGGCCAACTCGAAGCGGCACCTGCGGAGCACGTCCGCCAGGCGGAAGAGGAACTCGGCGCGGTCGCGCCCCGGCGTGTCGCGCCAAGCGGGGAACGCCGCCTTGGCCGCGGCGACGGCCGACTCCGCGTGCTCGGGCTCGGCACTGGACGTCCGGCCGAGGAGTTGCGTGCGGTCGGCCGGGTTGTACGACTCGATCGTGCGCCCGGTCACGACGCGCCGCCCGCCGATCACCATCGGGTAGGTCGACGCGAAGTTCTCGCGAACCATGTCGAGCGCGCCGCGCATGGCGTCGCGCGCGTCCTCGCGGCTGAAATCGCTCAGCGGCTCGTTGCGGAAGGCCCCGTGGCCGTGCTTGCCGTCGTGTCGGTGGCCGTCGTCCTGCGCGTGGAGGAGGCGGCCGATTCGGGTGAGTGGGTTCATCAACAGTTGCTCCTCCGGCCGGCGCTCGAGGAAGCCGGCCCGCAGGAAGGACTCGTTGCTCGTGTTTTCGAGAAGGCGGCGAACGAGGTACGCCATGCCGGGCAGTAGCTGGCCGTACGGCGTGTAGACGCGCACGCGGTGCCCCATGCTCGCCAGCGAGGCCTTGATCGGGTCGGCCATGCCGTACAGCATCTGGAACTCGAAGCTGCGCGGCGGCATCCCGTGCGCCTCGGCCTCGGCCAGCGCGTGGGCGATGCTGCGGACGTTGTGGCTGGCGATGGCCGGGCGGAGCACGTCGCGGTGCTCGAAGAGGAAGCTCGTCTGCGCCTCGAAGTTCGCGTCCGTCTCCGCCTTGTTGGCGAAGACGGGGAGCGGCCAGTCGTTCTGCGCTGCGACGACGGATTCGTAGTCCCAGTACGCCCCTTTCACTAGCCGGACCCACACCGGCGTCCCCCGCCGCCGGGCCCACTCCGCCAGTTCGCGTAGATCCTGACCGCTGCTCTTCAGGTACGCCTGGATCGCGATGCCGACGTCGGCCCAGTCACGGAACTCGGCTTCGTCGAGCACCTCGCGGAAGATGCGGAGCGTGATGTCCTTGTACGAGAACTGCTCCATGTCGACGTTGACGAACGCCCCCCGCCTCCGGGCGGCCCTCAGGATCGGGCGGAGGCGTTCACGCTCCACGCGGCTGGTGCCGCACGGGTCGATCGGGTCGAATTGGCTGTAGAGGCTCGACAGCTTCACCGACACGTTCACGCGCGGGATCGGGGCGCCGAGGTGGTCGCGCTCGACCAACTCCACCGCGTCCCACGTCGGCCCGGCCGCGCCGAGTCCCTCGACAAGGTGAAGGTATTCCGCCTGGTATCGCTCGGCCTCGGCGTCGGAGAGAACGGCCTCGCCGAGGAGGTCGATCGTGAACGCGAGGCGGCGCTTGCGGAGCGCGCGGATGGCCGCGATCGCCTCCTTCAGGTTTCCGCCGGCGATGAACCGGCGGGCCATCCGGCGGGCGTTGTTCAGCGCGAGGTCCGACAGCCCGCGGGCGACGATCCCGTGCTCGGGGATGAACCCCGTCGCGAGGCGCGGCTTGAGCGGGAAGCGCCAGTCGACGGCGCCGAGGTATTCGCGGAGGTGGCGGTTGATCTGCGCGGGATCGCGGAGGGCGGGCAGGACGTCGACGAAGCGGAAGAGCTGCGCCTTGAGGTGCTCGTCGAACATCCCGAGACGCATCAGGAGTTGATCGAGAAAGCCCTCCGGCGCGGCCGCAGCCTTGCGGCGCACGCGGGCGAAGAGGTCGTGGCCGATCTCGCGGGCGCGGCGTTCGAGTTGGGTGTCGTTGATCGTCGCGATATCAGGCATCTCCGTCGCCACTCCGTGACCGAGTGCGCAAGACGCTCGGTCATGGAATGATATGAGGTCGAAGTGCGATTGTCCGTCCGGCGCGGCGAGACAGTCTAGCGCATGGGGAGCGCGATGAGTTGGCGTCCGACGATTGTCATGCACGCCGGGGCAAGCGCAGCGGCGCGCCCAGGATTCCGCCTTGTTCGCGGAGGTCGCCCCGTTGTCATCCTGAGGGAGCCTTAGCGACCGAAGGATCTCGGGCGGCGAACGACACTCGCGTTCCCGGGCTCCTTTCGAGGTGCAACCTCGTCAGGATGACCTGCGGCAACCTGTTCCCCGAGACGGGAGAATCCGGGGCGGCGCTGCGCTTGCCCCGGTGTGGAGGTCCGTCGCGCGGTCACGAGCAATTCTGCGTTCGGGCCCCTCACCGTGCCCTCCCCCCCCGGGTACGCCGCACGCGGGGGAAAGGGTCTCACCGCTGCTTCCGGATCGACGGTCGCGCCTGCAGCCACTCGGAATATGCCTTTTCCAGCTCGTCCAGCGACTGCCCCGTCACCTTCTCCAACGCGGCGCGCCCCGTTGCGTCCTGTGGGTAGCTCTCCTTGTAAGCGTCGTAGAACGGGCGGAGCCAGCCGCGGTCGTGGAGGTAGAGCATGAGGGTGCCGGACTCGGCGTACGTGATGCGGCCGCGCTTCACGAAGTCGTCGGGGGTCATCTTGACCAGGTGCGTCAGCGGGACCAGCGACTTGCGGCGGGCGGCGTCGCGGGCGATGGGGAAGCGGTCGTTGTCGAGAGGGACGAGCCGGTCGCCGAGGTAGCTCGAGCCTTCGTACAAGACGCCGAGCCCCTCGGCCACCCAAATCGCGTGGTCCTGGCCGAGCGGGGCGCGGTCGCCGGCGTGGAGGGCGTGGGTGAACTCGTGGGCCATGAAGTCCCCCACCTTCTGCGCGATCAGCAGCTTGTGAGCGTCGTTGTAGAACCCGCCCACATTCCGCTGCCGCACTACCTTCCGGAAGTCGCCGGCCGACGGAATCACGACACAGACGAACGAATCCGGCGGGTGCGCGAACAGCTCCCGCCTCTGGCTGGCGGCCTGCCGCTTGAGGGCGCTCTTCAGGTCGTCCAGCGTCTGCCGGTCCAGGCCGGTCGCGAAGATCAGCTTCTGCTCGGAGTCGATCTCGTAGAGGTAGGCGTCGCCGAACTGCCGCTTGAGCAGCGCGACGTTCCGCTCGGCCGCCCGGCGCTGCCAGTCGTCCTTGGAGAGGAGGAATTTCTGGAAGCGGTCGGTCTTTCGGAGCGGATCGAGGTCGGCGTCGCGTCCGATCAGCGCGAAGTCGCTGAACCCCGAGACGGCCGCCCCTTCGAGACAGAGCATCGCGTCGTCGAGGTCCCCCTGCCGCGCGTTGACGCAGGCGAGGTTGTAGAGCGTCACCGGATTGGCCGGCTGGACCTCATTCGCCTCCATCAGCGCCCGCTCGGCCTTGCGGAGGTCGTTCGCGTTGAGCGCCCGGACCGCCTCCCCGGTGAGCTGCTCGACCCGCTTGGCGACGGCCTCGGGACTGAGCGCCTCCCGCGTGGCGGGTTGCGACGCGGGGACGGGCGGCGGCGGCGCGGCGAACGCCAGGTGCGAAAGCAGGAGCGGGAGAATGAACGAGACGCGCGACACGCGAAGGGAGCGTATGCGGCGGGAGGCAACCTGTCATCCGCACGCCTGCGTCTAATGATTCAACGATTCATTCACTATTTCAATAAAAGAAGCCCAGCACGACGGGCCTGGTCGTGCGGGGCTTCGGCTTCGTCCGGGGCGGGCGATTCTGGCGCGCCTGTCCCGGGTCGCTTGTCGCATCGCGGTCGAGTCGTGGTGACTCGTTACGCGGCGATGCGGAGTTCCGGGTGCGTGGTCGCGGGGGCGACCATGTACTGGACGAGGTCGTTGTAGGCCTGGATGGTGGCCTCGTCGGGGATCTGGGCGCGGAGCGCGTCGTTCTCGGCGCGGAGGTCGGCGACCAAACGCTCGGCGATCTGCCGGGCGTGGGCCTGACGCTGCACTTCGCGCTCGAGGTCGGCGATCTTGCGCTTCTGCTCGTTGATCTGGCCGGCGAGGACCAGCTTCTCGTGGCCGATCGTGACGAGGGTCTCACGGGCGGTGCTGAGGGTCTGGGCGTTCATCGACATGGGGGCTCCTCTCGTATGAGACGACTACGAAAGCCGGCCGCAAACACAAGCCGGCGGATGCGGGCGGACCGAACGGCCCGGCGGAGCGGGAGGCCTCAGGGGATGAAGACCTCCGCACGCCTCCCTGCTCCCTGTTTTTCGGCGCGGGTCGGTGGGGCCTTAATTGCCTTCGAAAGAAAAAGAGGCCTATTTTCGGCCGAAATGTGGCTTTTTTCGCCGCGACGTCCGCTTTGGCAGAATTTTCTTGCCTCGCGAAGATCACGCGATATAGTTCCCCCGACCATGCGGCTCTCCTCGCGCAGTTCCGGCAGTTCTTCAATCGATCACGGGATCGACCGGAGCGGGTGCGCGTAGAGCGAAGCAGACTTCGCGACACGACGAATTCGAGCCGGCCGATCCGAGAGGATCGGCTTTTTTGTTGCGCTGAGGGCGCGGCAAACGGATGCGCCTGGCCACGGCTCGCGAGCGCGCCGGCTAGGCGGGGAATCCGCGCGCCTGCCGGAACGTGAACGTGTCGGTGAATCGGAAGGTGCAGCCGCGGATGGCGCGGCCGCCGCCTCGAAAGCGGATGGGGCCTGCGGGTCCGGGGTTCGACTCCTCCGCCTTCCGTTGAATCAAGGATGAAGGCAGGAGGATGAAAAGGGGACGCCCGCGAGCCGGCGCGACCGCTCCTCATTCATTCTTCTGCCTTGGATTCGGATGGTACCGCCGGAGTGGTCCGGCCGCCGGGTGCTAACCGGACGAGGCCCCGCGAGGGGCCTGTGGTTCGACTCCACTGCCCTCCGCTGATCGTCATGTGAAACGCCCGGCGGCGTTCGCCGCATAAGGGGAAGACGCCGCCGGGATGGCCCGGTCGCCCGTTGGAAGCGGGATGGGACCCCATTGGGGTCTGCGGTTCGACTCCGCCGTCTTCCGTCGAGAGGTCGCTTGTCACTGGCCACTTGCGTGGCGCCGTGAATTCGGGACGGCGTTTTCGAGTCATGCCTTCGGCAATGATCCGCTCGCGCAACGCCGCGCCGGATCTCGGCGCGCGGCAAAGGACTAGTGACCCTGACCACCGTCATCTTTCCTAATCCCCCGCCCTCCGCTACGATCTTGCCGGGGCCACATGATCGTATTTCCGTGCCAGGTTTGTCGCACCCAACTGTCGGCCGAAGACGGGCAGGCGGGGCAGCTCGTGCGCTGCCCGACGTGCCTGACGACCCTCCGCGTGCCGGCCGAGCAATTTGCCGGCGCCGCCGCCGCGCTGGCGGGGATGACGTCTGCCGGCGGCGCCGCGACCGAGACGTACGCCCCCGCCCCGCCCCGGCCGGGCATCGGCGGATTTCCCGGCGCGTCACGCCCCACCGGTAAACGTTACGGGTTCAACTGTGGGTACTGCTCGTCGCGCCTGGAGGCCACCGAATCGATGGCCGCCCAGGAAGGGCAATGTCCGACCTGCGGCAACAACATCACGATCCCGATCCTCGACCGCTACGGCCGGCTGATCGACCCGAAGACCCGGCAGATCATCAAGCAGGACCCCCACCCGGTTCACGCCTACGCCGCCGCCGGCGACCGCGCGCCGGCGATCCTGCGCGGCAAGGACGGCAAGCAGGTCATCAAGTGCCCCCGCTGCAACGGCACCAGCCCGATCAGCGCGAATAACTGCAAAGGCTGCGGCATGCCCTTCACGATGGAGGGCACCACGCTCGAGGCCGCCGGCACGAGCAACGGGTTCTGCGTCGCCTCGCTGGTGCTCGGCATCATCGGCCTGCCCGCGGCGTGCGCGGTAATTCCCCCGGTGCTGGCCGTGATCTTCGGGATCATCGGCTACAACCAGGTCAGCAAGGGCGGCGAAGGGGGCAGCGGCAAGGGGATGGCGATCGCGGGCATCGTCTGCGGGGCGATCGGGTGCCTGTTCAGTCTGTACATCATTTCCACGTGGTGAGGCGGCCGGCGGTGGCGGGCCGCGCTCCTCCATGGCCTACAGAAAACACACGAGCGTACCGTTGCGTCGAGCGGCACACTCCCTCTTTCCCGTACTCGGGGGAGAGAGGGACAAGGATCAGGAACGTGGCGAAAGCGGAGAAATGCGTGAGGCATGGCTCGTGTCCGAGCATCGCTCTCACGCCGCACAACGCTCCCTTTCTCCCCCGCCCTCTCCCCGGGGTACCGGGAAGAGGGAGTGAGGTCCCTGCGCTACAACGCCGCTTGCTTCGACTCGGCCCCCTGCCGCTCCTCCCACTTGTCCTCCGCTTCCGGCTTCCTCACATAGACCGGCGACAACGTTTGCGGATCAGTGAACTCGCCGCGCTTTGCCATCGCGTCGCCGATCTCCACTACAACGGACGCCCGGGCGCGCCAGGCGTCTTCGGGCGTCACGACGACGGACGGGTCATCTGCCGACAGGAACTTGGCGTGGAACGGGATGCCTTCGCCGATCAGGTGGACCGGCCGGCGCGCGCGGGAGAGGGCGGCAGCGAGAGAATCGAGGCGCGCGGGCTCGTCGGTGCGCCAGCCGCCATCGTCGCGTGACAGTCGGGCGGTGAAGACCTGGTCGCGCTTGGCGTCGAGCACAATCACGACGTGCGCCGCCTCCGGCGGCGCGTTGCGGGCGAGCACATCGACGCTCGGGACGGCCACGACCTTGGCGCCGGTCGCGAACGCCAGCGTCTTGGCCACCGTTACGCCGACCCGTAACCCGGTGAACGACCCCGGGCCGACGGAGACGTAAACCTCGTCGACGTCGCGTGGCCCCCACCCGGCCGACCGGCAGAGCCGGTCGATCATCGGCACCAGCCCGGCCGCGTGCTTCAGCCCGTGGGCGAAGGTCTCCTCGGCGAGGATCACCCCGTCCCGCGCGACCGCGACGGACCCGGTCCGGCCGGAGGTTTCGATGGCGAGGGCGCGTGGCATCCTCGGATGTTACTGGTCATTGGTCACTTGTCACTCGCGGGGCGTCGAGATTTGAAGTGGTGCGGCGCGGGCGAAACACCCGGGTGGCACGGACGGGAGAACGCCGTCTCGAGCGCATAGCGCCGCGCAAGCGACAAATAACAAGTGACCAGTGTCGCGTGACTACTCGCGCTTGGGCGCGTACCCCAGCACCAGCCCGGCCGCCATCAGGACCAGGGCGCCGCCGATCAGGTAGAGGCGGGTGTGGGGGTTGAGGCAGGCCTGCGTGAGGGCGCCGCCCTTAGCCTGGAACGGGGGCAGCGGGTCGGGGGGCGGGACGCTGACGAGGTGGTACGGCGACATCTCGGTGTCGCGGTCGCCGCCGCCCTTCAGGTCGAGCACGCGGGTGCCCTGGCGGATGATCTTCATCTGCCGCTGCGCCAGCCGCTCGGCGAGCGAGGTGTCGTCGGAGACCTTGCGGAGGAACTCGTCGTTGACCTTCACCTGCTCGGTGATCGCGTCGGCGTCGCGGCGGAGCTTCTCGTGCTCGTAGACGAGCCGGCGGTTGTAGTCGGCCTGGGGGATCAGGACGCAGCAGGCGATGACCGCGATGCCGAGGCAGAGCATCGGGATCGTCCACATCCCGCCGGACGCGGGCGCGGCGTCGACGGCTTCGGGCTCCGGGTCGATGTCGTCGGCCTCGACGTCGACGAGTTCGTCCTCTTCCGGCGTAGTCGCGTCGGCGTACGCCATGATCGGCGCGGAGGCGGCGATGTCCTCGGCCGGGACGGTTTCGTCGTCTTCGACATCGCCCACGGCGACCAGGTCGGTCGGCGCGGCGACAGCCGGGATCGGCTCGGCCGCGGGGTCGTCGTGGACGGCGTCGACGTCGATGTCGAAGTGGTCCGCCACGGCGAGCGGCCGAGGGAAGACCTCGCTGGCCGAGAAGGGTTCGACGGGTTCCACCGACGCCGTGAAGGCGGGCGCCTCGGCGGGGACGACGGCCTCCGCGAACTCCGCCGTCGCACTCGGTGAATCTGAGACGGAAGTCACGTCTACCGTCTCGTCCTGGGTCGTCCTGACCTGCTCGGTATCGCCGACCCACACCGCTTCGGCGACGGCATCGCCGGCGACTTCCGCCAGCGCGGGGATCGCCAGCGGATCGGGCTCGGGCGGCTCGAAGACCAAGCCGTCCACCGAGTGCGCGGCCTCGGCCTCGCCATCAGAGAGTTTTTCCTGCTCAATGGCCGTGTGAGCAACAGCCGCTTGGTTCTCGGGAAGCTCCGCTGCCGCTGCGAGGATTACCGTGTCCGCGGCGGCCGACGGTTCCGGCAAGAGGTGCTGTTGGACGACGCGGCAGGTCAGTGCGTCGCTCACCTGCGTGTAAGCATCGGCAGGTTGATCCGGTGCGGTGGATTCGGACGCCTGCCCCGCAGTCGCCGTAGCCTCCACCGCGGCCGGCAGGGATTCCACGTCCGTCGCGGGCGCTTCGACGCCGGAGCCCTCCGCACCCAATTCGGTGGCATGCGACTCGGCGAGCAGGGCCGCGGCGGCCGCGGCGGCCGCATCGTCCGGCGCGTCTTCCGGGCGATCGAGCGTCAACTCGACTAGGGGCAGATCCTCTTCCGCGCCGGTCGCCACCGAGCCGTCGGGCTGATGGGCAACGACGCCGGGCAACTGCGGCGTATCCGCCTGCTCGCCGGCGCCGTCGTCGCCCGTCTCCCACGGGAGCACGACGTCGGCGTCATTGCTTGCGGCGTCGGCGGCCGGCTCTGACGCGAGGGCGACATCGTCCGCAGCGACGCGGTCCGCGTCGTCGTCGCGCGGGACGTCGTGGCGGACGTCGCTGTGGTCGCCGTGGTGGGTCATCTCGCCAGCCATCCTTGGCCTGCCCCGCTTTCGCACGCCGTCCCGTCCGGGACTCCGTCCGGAACCGGAACACACCGGTCGCGCAACGGCGGCACTCCGTGCCGCCTGTCGGTTTATCGGACGTCGGGCGGAGGGGACTTCAGTTCAAAGACGACGACCTTCCAGCATTTCCTGCAAGCGCCCGACGTCCCACACATGTCGTAACCACAGGTCGGACAACGCCCGGCGGCGAGACGTGTCCGACGCAGGCGGCGCAGGGTGAGATGAATCACGCCGGGTACCAGGAGCGCACCGACGATGGCGTAATAGGGCACTACCATCAGCCCGACGGGCCCCCGAGCCAGACCCGGCGCCGTGTACCCAAACCCTATTCGGTTCACGCCCGACCCAGGCTTCCCCCAGATGCTGCCCCCTGCCTCTACGCGTTGGGAGACGTGGTGAATACCGGTGAACCCGTCTCGATCCGTCGACCACCAGTGGAGGAGCACCCCGTTAGCGGATCGGATGCGTGACGTTTCAGTCCCGTCACGATTGACCAACACCAAGTCATGCGCCCGCCGGGTGCTGTCGTACCAAAACCACGCGGCCACCAATGCCGCCACCCCGCAACCGCTCGCGAGCCTTGCCTGTCGGCGTTTAGCGCTTATGCGGAACCTCTCGGCTTCAGTCCGCACTCCGGACACCGGTCGGGCGTCGCGCGTAGGTCGTAGCCACAGTTGGGACAACGGCCGGCCGTCGCCCGATTGCGGAGCCGACGCCACCCCTTCCGACCGAACCGCGCACCCACCGGAAGGAGCAGCGCGATAACCGCCGCCCAGTAAGGCATATAGACCTGCCGCGCCGGCGTGTTCCGGGCCGAAAACCCCTCCGCGTACAGGAAGCCGTAGCGCGATCCGAAGCCCTCCCCTAAAAACTCCCACATGCTCGGCGCCCCCTCGATCTTCCACGACCCGTACTGCCACCGCGCCGGCCACGTCGGCTTGGTCGTCCAATAGACGTGGATCAGGCTTTCCTCGGAACGGATGCAAAACCCGTCCGGCGCGACCTCGGAATCGTCCCGAGGCCCGTGGCCGGCGATCATGTCGCCGTGCGACAGGCTGCGGACCCAGAGGAGGGTCAGGAGGACGGCCAGAACCGCGCAAGCCCAAGTCAGGATGGCCGCGAGCCGCCGCATGCGAGGAGCCTAACACGCCGGGCAACTGTGTGCGGGGCTGAAGGCGCCGCATTCTGGACAACGGTCGGGTGTGGCACGCAGGTCATAGCCACAGGCAGGGCAATGACCCTTTGTTCCCTTTGATAGTCGACGTGCAGCGATTGCGACCGAGGCAAACGGCAGCAGTGCGACCCCGGCCAGATGGAGAAGCGGCATTCGAAGGCCGAAGGATCCCTTGCGGAAGAGTTCAAATCCGAGAAAGGAGTCGAAGCAGGCAGGCCAAATGACAATCGTCCGGGGCCCCCGCTCGTAGTGCCAGCCGGGCGGCGGATCAAACCCCGGGAAGAGCGGTGATTGCTGTACGACCAGCGATGCATCCCCAACGAGAACGCTGAACCGGCTGTTACCGTCAACGCGAATCAGGCTATGGCTCAGATAATTCGTGGCGACCCTGGCGGCAGCCAAGACTGCCGCGAGTCCCAGGCTCGCAATGCACGTCAGCCGGCAGGCCGTTCGCATTTCGCGACCTCACGTCAAATGCCTGACGGGTTTTATGGATACGGCGTCTTCCGCGGCTCGTCCCCCGGCAGTTCCAGCGCCCCGACCAAGTCGCTCAGCCGCTCGATCTTCTGCTTCGCGAGGTACTCGTTCAGCCCCTCGCAGATCTTGTTCGGCGTGGCCGGGTCGACGAAGAGGGCCGTGCCGATGGCGACGGCGCTGGCGCCGGCGAGGATGAACTCGACCGCGTCCTGCCAGTACTGCACGCCCCCCATGCCGACGATCGGCACGCCGGCGGCCTTCGCCACGTTCCGGTAGACCCGGCTGACCATGTGCACCGCGATCGGCTTGATCGCCGGCCCGGACAAGCCGCCGGTGACGTTCGCCAGGCGCGGGCGGCGTTTGTAAATATCGACCGCCATCGCGGTGAACGTGTTCACGAGCGTCAGCACGTCCGCCCCGCCTTCGACCGCGGCGCGGGCGGTCACCGTCACGTCTTCGACGTTGGGCGACAGCTTCACCATCAGCACCTTGTTCGGCAGCACTTTCTTCACCATCGCGACCAGCTCTTTCAGCCGGCCGGGGTGGGTGCCGAAGGTCAGCCCGTCTTTCACGTTGGGGCAGGAGACGTTCAGTTCGACGCCGCCGACGCAGTCGATGTTGTTCATCGCGGCGCAGGTCTCGGTGTAGTCGTCGAAGCTGTGCCCGGCGACGTTCACGACGACCGGGCAGGGCATCTTCTGGAGCTGAGGCACTTTTTCCGCCAGGAACCGGTTGAGCCCGACGTTGGCCAGCCCGATCGCGTTGAGCATTCCCGCGCGGGTCTCGACGATGCGAGCCGGCTCGTTGCCCGCGCGCTCCTCGTGGGTGATGGATTTGGTGACGAAGCACCCGAGCTTCGAAAGGTCCATGAAGTCGGCGTACTCGAACGCGTAGCCGCAGGTCCCGGAGCAAGTCAGGGTGGGGTTGGCGAGGCGAAGCCCGGCAAGGTTGACGGAGAGGTCTGGCACGCGGCGGGTTGTATGGGAGGAATGCCCTATCGGCAAGACGCGCCCGTCAGACCTTCCCCCTCGTAGCGGGGAGACGCAGGTCCGCTTCTGCACGGGCGGGAGGAAAGGCGCACCAACGGTGCGGCCGCTACGCTGGGAGGATCAGTCTGCGTCGCGCCCAACGGGCCCGGCGCGTTGTTCGGTCAGGTCGGACAGCGCGGCGCCGACGTACGACCGCAACTCGCGCTCCATGCGCTTGGCATCCGCGGCGGCGTCGGGGCCTTCGATCGGTTTGATGGTCGCGGGCCAGCCCAGCGAAAAGTTCATGAACAGGGGCTTGCCCGTCGCGCTGCCGAGGACCAGCATCCGGTCCCCCTGTGCCATCGCGACCGCGCGCCCGCCGCCGGACATCTTGAAGACGGCGAAGTTCTCGTCGGAATAGCTGTCGTTGAACAAACTCCGGGCCCAGCTCGCGTGCGGGGCGTCGTGCATGCCGAGCAGACCGACGATGCTCGGGCCGATGTTCATCTGCGTGGCGACGCGGTGGTCGACCCGGCGGTCCTTCAGTAGCCCGGGGGCGTAGAAGAGCAGCGGCACGTGGTGGTAGAGCAGGTCGACTTCCGTCAGCCGCTGGCCGACGGGGTAGCCATGGTCGCCGACGAAGACGAAGAGCGTGCCGTTGAAGTAGCTCTTGGTCTTCGCCTCTTCGACGAACCGACCCACCGCCCAGTCGGCGTAACGCTGTGCCTCGAGGCGCTTGTTGAATTCGCCCATGTCGGTGATCGGCGCAGCCCCCGGCACCGGCGGGACCTCGAACGGCGCGTGGTTCGACAGCGTCATCACGGCGGCGAAGAACGGGCCTTTCTTGTGGGCGGCCTCGAACTCCTGGTTGCAGCGTTTGAACAGGTCGCCGTCGCTGACGCCCCAGACGTGGTCCTTGAACTCGGCCTCGGGCATGTCGTCGCCGCCGACGAACGTGTTGACGCCCTGGCGGGTGAAGAACCCGCGCATGTTGTCCCACGAGAAGTCGCCGTTGTAGAGGAAGAACGTCTGATACCCCTTTTCCTGGAAGACCTCCGGCAGCGAGCAGAAGTGCTGGTTGGAGATCTCGCTGGACATCAGCGTCTCGTAGCCGGGCAGGTTGGGGAACGCGAGCAGCGTGGCGAAGATCCCTTGGTGCGTGTGCGAGCCGGCCGACAGGGCGCGGTCGAACAGCACGCCGTCTTTCGCGATGCGGTCGAACTCGGGCGTGAACGACCGCGGCGCGCCGACCGCGCCGCAGAAGCGCGCCGAAAAACTCTCCATCATCACGACGACGACGTTGAGCGGCCGGCCGGTGGCGGAGACGAGGCGCGTGGACGAGCCGGGGTCGCCGTTGCGAAGCGCGGTGCGGTGGTTCGGGTCGAGCAGGTGCTCGCCGGGCGTGACGAACATCGAGCGGGCGACCTGGCGGGCCTCCTCGATCGGCACCTTCCCACCGCCCCACCCGGCCGACTTCTGGCCGCGCTCGAGCATGTCGTCGGCGGCCTTGCCGAGGCACCAGAGCCCGTTGAGGCTCATCTGGTTGGTGTAGTCGTTAGGCCCCTGAAATGCCACGCCCCACGCGAGCGGCTCGCCGGCGAGCCCGCCGCGGGCGCCGATCACTACGAGCGCGGCGATCGCGAGCGCCCCGAGCAGTTCCCGCGCCCGGCGGAGGTGGACGCTGCCGACGGCCGCCGGCTCGACCTGGCCCCGGCGCCCGTAGGCGAGCCGGAAGATCCCCGCGAGCGCCAGGTGGATCAGGGCGGCGACGACGAGCCAGACGAGGAGGTATCGGACGACGGGGTAGTTGTACCAGACCATGCCGCCGACGATCGTCGGGTGGTCGAAGTAGCGGATCGCGAGCTGGTTGTAGCGGGAGTGAAACTCGCGGAAAAACTCGGCCTCGGCCATCAGCAGGAACGCCGCGACGCCGATCACCAGCGTCAGCCCCCAGTGGAAGACCCGCCGCGTGCGCGGCCCGCGCCACGGGGCGAGCCACGGCACGTAGCAAAGGAAGATGACCGGCGCGAGGCCGTACGCGGCCGTCGCGAGGTCGAAGCGGACGCCGACGGAAAAGGCGGGCAGGACCTGTGCCCAGGTCGCGTCGCCGGGGGCGCGCGTACGCACGATCAGCCCGAGGCGCAGCAGCGCGAACAGGGTCAGGAGCAGCGCGGCGAGGAGCAGGAAGAACCGGAGGTTCCCCGGCAAGAGCCGCCAGGCGCGAGACGGACCGGCGGCAACGGACTCGGCCCGCCCCGGGCTGGGCGGCACGACGACGGGGGCCGCGTTGGAACTGACGTGCAGCGTAATGGGCGTTTCTCCGTACCGGCGTTCATCGGTCAGGCGTCCGCGCGGGCGGGATGGTATCGAGGGGAATATGAACGGACGATGATACGGCTCCCCGCCGGCGCGGTTCAGTTCGGGTCATTGGCCGCCGGGGCGGTCGAGCGAACCTTCGGTCTTGTACACCGTGTGCCGCGGGCGGCCTCGGAGGATCTCGGCTTTCCCCCAGGCGGTCACCTGCTTGAAGGCGTCGCTGCGGAGGAACGCGGTGAAGCCGTCCTGGGTCCGCCACTCGCTGAGGATCACATAACTGCCCCGCTGCGTGACGTCTTCGTACATCCGCGACTGCACGTGTCCGTCGACGGACCGGAGGTGCTCGATCACCCGGAGGAACCCCTGCTCGAACTCCGCTTCCTTCCCCGGGACTACGTCGTAATGCATGCCGATCGTCATCATCATCGCCCGCTCACCCTAGACCGCACCGACCGTCCGCACAAGTTGCGGAAAAAACTGCGGGACGGCGGCGGCCCGCTTTCGGGCGGTACCGCGCAATTGCTATAGTGCCCACCCGGAAACCCCGGCGCCAAGGACGGCGGCCGGACGCATGCGACAGAGAGGGTCAAGGACGACGCCATGCTTTCTACGGACGGACCAGCCCCTACCACCCCGCCAGTCGATGCGCCGCACGCGATGCTGGCGCGGCTGCTGGAGCGCCGCCGAGCGGACGCGTCCCGCGCGCTGCTCGCCTCGATCGCCGATTTCCCGAAGTTCGCCGACGAGATCGCCCGGCTGGGCGACCAGACGGATGTGTTCCTCAAGCGCGAGGTCGACGCGTTCGTAGACTATCTCACGCTCCGCTTCCGCACCGGTGATGTGGCGTACCGACACCTTTACGTAGGGGAAAAGCTCAAGCAGCTTTACGTTGCCGACCTGTCGCCGGACGAGCAACATGCCGTCCACGCCAAGATCGCCGCCGCCGACACCGCGGCGCTGCTCGGCCTGCTCCGCCGGGACCTCGAGCCTGCCGACGCGCATGTGTTGGAGCGGGAGTTGCGCGAGATCGAGCGGGTGGTGGCCAGCCGGGGGTTGCGGACATTGGACGTCCTGCTCGTGGGCGACTGCCTGTACCTCGACTTGCTCGCGTTCGCGACGGCCCCCTGCCTAGCGGACGACATCTCGCTCCGACCGACGTTCGTCACCACGAAGAACCCCATTGGAGCGCGGGAGCAGATCGCCGCGCTTCGCGACCGCAAGTTCGACGTCGTCTTTTACAGCCCGTTCAGCTACGAGTTCGCCCACGAGATGACCCGGCTGCAGGACTGGCGGCAGGTCGTCGCCAACAGTCGGGACTTGAAGATCCTGACCGACGCGGCGATGGCGGAGGCGGCCAAGACGCTCGACCTCCTGACCGATCTGTTCGAGTGCCACTGCTTCGTCCACAACACCGCGGGCGTGCGGCGGCACGACAACAGTGTCCGCGAGCGGGCGAAGAACCTGCTGACCCGCAAGGTCCGCAGGGACGCGGCCGCCCTGCTCAACTCCGCGCTGGCGGATTACGTCGCGCGACGCAACGCCGCGACGTTCCCCCACCTCTTCGTGTTCGACGAAGCCTGGCACACCGCCGGCGCCGGCGATGACGCGCTCGGCCGGCTCTTCTACGACGCCGACCTCCAACACCCCGCCGCCCTCGGCAGGCACCTGGCCGGGCCGTTCTGTGACGTGCTGTTCGTGGAGGCGCACCTGCTGAAGCGGAAGCTCGTCGCAACCGACCTCGACAATACATTATGGTCCGGTCTGATCGGTGAAGAAGCCCGTGTTAACCACCACGCCGACCGCCAGCAGGCCCTGAAGCACTTACAGAAAAAGGGCGTGCTACTGGCCGTGAACTCGAAGAACGACCCGCGGAACATCCGGTGGGACGGCGGGCTGCTCTGCGCCGACGACTTCGTCTGTCAGCAGGTGAACTGGGACCCCAAGGTGCTGAACCTCAAGCGGATCGGCCAGCAGCTCAACCTGAAGACCAAGGACTTCGTCTTCGTCGACGACCGCCCCGACGAGCGCGAGTTGGTCCGCGTCGCGACGCCGGAGGTCCTTAGCCTCGACGCGACCGACGACCGCACTTGGCGGCTCCTCGACCTGTGGGCCGCCCTGCTCGAGGGCCAGGGCGACGCCGCCGACCGTACCCAGTTCTACAAGCAGCGCGAGGCCCGGGAGCGCTTCCTCGACGACCCGCAGAGCGACGCCGACCGCGCGAACCTGTTCGCCGAACTGGACCTGACCGTCGACATCCGCCACGCCCGCCCCGCCGACCTAAAACGCGCTGCCGAGCTGATCAACCGCACCAACCAGTTCAACACGACCGGTGCCCGCACCACGCTGAAGGAAGTCACCGCCTGGCACGACCACCCACACTGGCGTGTGCTGATCGTCGACGCGGCCGACAAGTTCGGCGCGATGGGGACCGTCAGCGTGATCGTTCTGCACGACACCGCCGACGGGATCGACATCCCTGCGTTCGTCCTGAGCTGCCGCGTCTTCGGCTACGGGATCGAGACGGCGTTGCTGAACCGCGTGAAGCGGATCGCGAGCGACGCGGGCGAGCCGGTCATCGCCCGGCTGGTGCGGACGATGCACAACGAGCCGTGCCAGAAGGTCTACGCGGAGAACGGATTTGTGGGAGAAGGCGAGCGGTGGACCTGGGATCGCGCCGCCGCCGATTCCGACCCGAGCTGGCTTACCGTCCGCTGCGACGACGCGGTCCTACAAGTGGTGTAGCGCTTTCGCACCGCATCCTCGGGTGCACGCAAGCCTTGCCCTTTCATGTAGTGGCGACGCCTGCGTCGCGGTTGACGCGGAGCGTCAACACTCGTCATAAGGGCCACTCGAATCACGCGAATCGCAGGAACGCCAGACTCCCGGCTGCGCCGGAACGCGACGCAGGCGTCGCCGCTACAGACCGCCGGTCGGAATGGCCCGGGCGTAAGCCCGCTGAAACGCTTGTCGGTTCACCTCGGGAAAAGGGAGGCATTCGTGAAACGGCTGATCGGGTTCGGCATTCTGGTCGCCATCGCGGTCGTCGTGATGGGCGTGCACGAGGCGTACGTCTATTTCACCAACCGTGAGCCGGTGCGCATGTCGTGCGCGGACTACCTCTCGCAGCGGCCGTCGGCGAAGTGGGTGGAGTTGACGGATTGCGTGGTCGATTACCCCGGCGCGATCCAGGTCACCAGCCGGATCATCAAGGCGGACAAGGGGTCGTTCGTGCCGGTCCGCCCACCCGGCGCGCGGGGGCGGGCGTCAATCTTGTTGAAGGTGGACACGGACGAAGCCGAAGCGCTGGCCCTGGACGCGATGGGGAAGGAGATGGCGGGCGGAGCGATCCCCGGGAAGACGATCAGCGGCCTGATCGGGTCTTGGTCGGACGAGAACTCCAAGACGGTGCGGGCGCTCGAAACCTCGAAGGAGGTCTCCCCCGGCTTCGTCATCCTGTACGAAGGCCGCAAGCCCGAGCTGGGGCTCGCGGCGGTTCTGCCAGTGATCGCGGTCGTAGGCGTCGGCGCGTTGTTCTTCGTAGCGCGCAAGAGCCGCTCCGCAGGTCCCGCGTCGGCCCCGCCGCCGCTGGGTGCCGCTCCCCCGCCACTGCCGCCCGCGGCTGGGCGTTAAGACCCGGAGCAACTCACCAAAGGAGGTCGCTTCCGCGGAACACCGGCCCGTCAGTACAGGCGAGCCGGTAGCACCACTCTCTGCCCGGCAGCGGCACCGCGGCCGGGTCGGGCTTGCGGACCTTGATGCAGCAGCTCTGACAGGTCCCCATGCCACACGCCATGGCCCGCTCGACGGCGACCTGGCACTCGATCCCCCGGGCGGCGGCGATGTCCGCGACGCGGCGCATCATCGGCTCCGGGCCGCAGGTGTAGACGACAGCCCGCGCGCGGTCGCGGGGGTCGGGCAGGCTCGCGTCGAGGTAGCGCTCCAGCGCCTGCGTGACGTAGCCGCGGAAGCCGTAGGAGCCGTCGTCAGTGGTGATCAGTGCGGGCAAGCCGTGGCGGGCGAACTCGGCGATATTGAGCAGCGGGTCGATCCCGTCGACGGTGGGCGGCGGCGTGTCGCCGGTGACGGTGAGGGGCAGCAGGTCGCGCGTCAGCGCGCCGCAGAACGCGACGCCCCGCCGCTCGGCGCCGTTGAGCGCCTCGGCGAGGTAGAGCATCGGCGGGATCCCGACCCCGCCGCCGACCAGAAGCGCGACGCCCCCGGCCTTCGGCAGGGTGAACGTATTGCCGAGCGGGCCGAGGACGTGGACCAAGTCATCGACCCGCAGCTTGGCCAGCCAGTCGGTGCCGACGCCAACGATGCGGTGGATCACGTCAAGTTCGACGCCCGATGCTGTGTCGCGCCGCCCCGCCAGGGAGAACGGCCGGCGGAGCATCGCCAGCGGCGACATCAGCTCCGCGCCGCACGGATCGAGCGGCCGATCGCCGCGCCACTCCAGCTCGTGCTCCGGGCTGTAGTCCTCGTCGAGGTCGCGGCAGGCGAGCTGAACGAACTGCCCCGGCTCGGTCGCCGGGAACTGCGGCAGCCCGAGCGTAAGCCGGTAGTGATCGCGGCAGAGCGAGTCGTTCGCCAGGACGGCGGCGACAAACTGTTGGCGGCGACGGGCAGTGGCGGCGTGCATCGGAGTCATCGGGGCGGCGATCTTAGCCGACGCGCGTCGCCCCCGCACCGTGCGGCGTGGTCGCTTCAGTGACCATGGATCCGCGCGGCAAACGCAACAAAAACACGACGCGGACGCGTCGTGAGCGGATCGTGGCTAAACGTGTCTAAAAAAAAACTTCCGGAGGGGTGGCTCCTATCCACCTCCGGAAGTGCGCCACGGCTCGAAAGCCGTAAGTCGAGGTAGGTCGGACTTGCAGGTGCAAGCGACGGGGGCGACTATACCGCGACCCCATATGGGTGTCAACGAAGCTTTGAGTAAGCGCATGAAAAACAACGAATTGCGCAAGTTGTTACTCAAGCGGCATTAACGAGCATCACACTCGCCGAGAAACGGAAGCCAAATCGCGTGCCAAGGCGGCAGGAGCCGTGGCAATTCGTGACGGCCCTCGGAGAAGATTATCCCGCTTGCCTCAGACGCCAAGAGCCTGATCGGGAGCACCACCCTCGTCATCGTCGTTGATGCGATAGAAACAAAAAAAGGACGCGGTAATACCGCGTCCCGACCTACAGATGGTTTGAATGGGCGATGAGGGGCTCGAACCCCCGACCTCACGGGTGTGATCCGTGCGCTCTGGCCAACTGAGCTAATCGCCCGTCGCGACGGGAGAATGTATGTGCCGACGGCGGCAAAATCAACTGTTCTTGCCGGATAGTCGCGGGAGGGCGGCGGGTCCCCGCAATGCCTGCCATCCTGTCGCGCACCGGCGAGCGTGTGCCGCGCCGGAGTGGGGCAGAGCCGGAAACAACGCGACTCGCCGCGTGGCAAATCTACTCTACTTGCCCATCCGCGCTCGAGGCGGTCGTAGACCTGCGGGTCATTCCGAATCGTTCGGGCCGCTGGCGGAACGAGACCTCGATCGCGTAACCTTGCGGGCGCTCGCGGGGCCGTAGCTCATCGGCAGAGCGCCGCGCTTCCAAAGCGTCGGAGGCAGTCGGTTCAATTCCGGCCGGCCCCGCCGGCTTCATGTCGCCGGCGCACCGTCACTGGTGACGGCTCGTTTCGCACGGTACACCTCGCGGTCGCCCGCGGGGCCGTAGCTCATCGGCAGAGCGCCGCGATGTCATCGTCGGAGGAAGCCGGTTCGACCCCGGCCGGCCCCGCGGGTTTGGTGATGCCAACGATACGGAGCGGGGACCTCCACGTTGGCGGCGGTGACGCGAAGGCGTTACACCACGGTCGCCCGTGGGGCCGTAGCTCATCGGCAGAGCGCCGCCCAGCACAGGGTCGGAGGCAGCCGGTTCGAATCCGGCCGGCCCCTCGGGTTTTACGAAAGGGGACGCGGCATGGGACCTGATTCCATCGAAGCGGTCGCGGAAGCAGACCCGTCCGCGGCGCTCGACCCGGCCGACCTCGCGGCGTGTCTGCGCGTGCTGGAGCAGTTGCGCGAGTCTCCGTCGCTGGCGGACGCGGCGCCGGCGCTCGGGCGGGCGGTGTCCGGGGCGTACAAGGGCGTCCGCCGCGACCGTCGGAAGCAGACCGAGCGCGACCGCCGCCGCGCCGACCGCGCCCTCGTCGAGACGACCGGGCGGTGCCGCGCCGAGGCGAGGCCCGCCGAGCTGGCGTCCGTCTCGCTCCCCCCGCCGCCGGCGGACGGCCTGCTGACCAAGTGGCGCACCTGCTACGTCTGCCAAACCGGGTACCGCCGGCTCGACCCGTTCTACCACCTGCTCTGCCCCGCCTGCGCCGCCGAGAACCACCACCGCCGCCACCGCCGCGCCGACCTGACCGGCCGCCGCGCGGTCGTCACCGGCGGGCGGATCAAGATCGGCTACCAACTCGTCCTGAAGCTGCTGCGCGACGGCGCGGCGGTACACGTCACCACCCGCTTCCCGAAGGACGCCGCCCGGCGCTACGCCGCCGAGCCCGGCTTCGCCGACTGGGCCGGCCGGCTCCGGATCCACCCGCTCGACCTGCGCGACGTCCGCGCGGTCGTCGCGTTCGCCGAGCACCTCGGGCAATCGGTCGGCTCGATCGACATCCTCGTGAACAACGCCGCGCAGACGATCCGCCGCGAGCCCGCCTACTTCGCCAACCTCTACGCGGCCGAAGCCGAGCCCATCTCCGCCCTGCCGCCGGTGGCGCGGACGCTGCTCGCCGACACGCCGGCGGTGACGACCCCACCGGCCTCCCACCCGACGGTGCCCGAGCTGTGGAACTGGCCCGACGACCTCCCCTACGACGCCGCCGGCCGCCCCCGCGACGCGCGGGCGCGGAACAGTTGGCTGCTGGAGATGGCCGAGGTCGATCCGGCAGAGGCGGCCGAGGCAATGGTCGTCAACGCGCTCGCCCCGTTCGTCCTGTGCGGCCGACTCGAGCCCCTGCTGCGCCGCTCGCCGTTCCCCGACCGCTACGTTGTCAACGTCTCGGCGATGGAGGGGCAGTTCGATCGCGCCGGCAAGACGCCCCGCCACCCCCACACGAACATGGCCAAGGCCGCCCTCAACATGCTGACCCGAACGTCCGCCGCGCGGTGCGCCGAGCAAGGCGTCCACATGAACAGCGTCGATACCGGCTGGGTGACCGAGGAGAACCCGCACCCCAAGCGTGCGCGGATCCGCGTGCACGGCTTCGTCCCCCCGCTCGACGAGACCGACGGCGCCGCCCGCGTCTACGACCCGATCCTCCGCGGCGTCGCGGACGGCGCGCCGGTCTTCGGACTGTTCCTGAAGAACTACCGGCCGGTGGCGTGGTAGCGTCCGGGCGAGGCGCCTGGCTTCTAGCAGGTCTACCGCAGGTGTAGTGTGTCATCTCAGGAGCGTCAGCGACCGCGGGACCTCGGGACCACGAAAGCTTTTCACCATCCCGAGATCGCTCGTTCGCCTAAGGCTCCCTCGGGACGACGCGTCACGCCGGACCTGCGGTAGATATGTTCCAGGTCGTGCATCGCAGCGAGATTCGTCGTCACCGGCCGAGGTCCACGATGCCCGACATCCCGACGGTCACACACTGCCCCGTCTCTCCGGCACTGCCGTTCGAGCCGTGCGACCCGGCCGATCTCGCGCCGCTGCTGGACCGGCTGCGCGATCCCGCGCCAGTCGAGACGACGACCACGTTCCCCCGCGGCACCCTGCTCCCCGACGGGCGCCTCGACCTGTGCAAGCAGTGCATCGGCCCCGCGGGAGCGGCCGCGGTGACGGCGGCGCTCCGCGGCAGGGCGCACGTCCGAGCAATCCTTCTCGGCGCCGACGGCATCGGCGATGCCGGCGCAACCGCCGTCGCGGGCCTGCTGGCAGACAACCCGACTGTCCGCGTCGCATACCTCGGCTGCAACGGCATCGGCCCCGACGGCGTCCGGGCGCTCGTCCGCGCGGTGGACGGCGGCGCGCCGCTCACGGGGCTCTGGCTGAAGCGCAACCCGGTCGGCGACGAGGGGGCCCTCGCGATCGCCCACCTGCTCGAACGTAACTGCATGCTGCGCACGATCGACCTCGTGAACACCGGGGTCGGCGACGTCGGGCTGCGGGCGCTGTGCGACGTGCTGGCCCGCCGCAACCGGACGGTGACGCGCCTCTACCTCGGCAGCAACGGCATCGGCCCGGGCGGCGCGGCGGAGATCGGCCGGGTCCTGCGGCACAACCCGCGGATCACCGCCCTGCTGCTAAGCGCCAACCGCTTCGGCGACGACGGCGCGACTTTCCTCGCCGACGCGCTGCGGGAGAACCGGACGCTGGAGACCCTCGGGCTCCCAGCCAGCGGGATCGGCCCCGCCGGTGCCCGGGCGATCTTCGATGCCGTCGCGCGGCACCCGACGCTCCGCAAGCTCGACCTCGGCCATGCGCCGTCGGCGCACGCCGTCGGCGCCAGGGCGAATCAGATCGGCGACGCGGGCGCACGTGCTGCGGCCCAGATGCTGCGTCGCAGCACGTCGCTGGTCGACCTCGATTTGCAGCGAAACGGGCTCACACCGACCGGCGTCGAGGCGATGGCGGACGCCCTGGAGGAGAACCGCACGCTGCGCCGGCTGAACGTCTCCATCCCGATGCCCCCGGCGCTGGTGGCGCGGCTGCGGCGACTGTTCAGCCGCAACCGCGCTGCGACGCCCGTGCCGCCCGTGGACGACGACGTGACGGCGATCCGAAGCGTTTATCGCGCGTAAAGCGGTTGACCTTTTTCCGGACAGCCTACAATCCCGCCGGCCATTCCTCGAGAAAAGGGAGGCGACATGTGGCGACAGGGTGACGTGCTGATCGATGAGGTGAACGAGGTGCCCGCGGGCGCCGAGCGGCTCAAGCAGCTCGTCCTGGCGGCCGGCGACAGCACGGGCCAGCGGCACATGATCAAGGACCGCAAGTCGGCCGAACTGTTCCGCGACCGGGGCATCCTGTACCTGCGCGTCGTCGCGGACAAGGCGGTCGTCGCCCACCCGGAGCACCACCCGATCACGCTGCCGCGCGGGACCTACCGCGTCTGGAAGCAGCGCGAGTTCACCGACGCCAAGCCCCGTCCCGTCCACGACTGACCCGGCCCCGGCGCCGGCCGACCCTTCTTACGCCGCCGCACCGCCGCCATGCTGGACTGGCTCTCGCGCATCTTCCGTGCAGCCGCCGGCACGAACACGCCAGCCCCGCGTCCGTTGTCGCGCTCGCCGCTGACCGACCCACCCGACGGTGCGGCCGCGACGCAAAAGTCTGCCGCGGATCCACCGGTGCCGGGCGGGCCGGCGCTGCCGCCGCCGCTCCCGAATTGGCACTTCTACTCGCCGTCCTCCGCGCGGCAGAGAACCGTTGACATCACCCGCGCTGACGCGCCTGGCCGCGATTTGCCTGGTGACCTCCGGATCGCGCACTGCCTTCGGATCACCCATCACCCCCGGCTGCGATCGATCGGGGACGGGCTCACGGTTCCCGGCGACCTGACGATCGGCGGGTTCGGTGTGAACTTCAACCTGACGCCGGAGCAGCGACGCATCCCCCTCCGCAGCCTCCCGCGCGGCCTGCGCGTCGGCCGCACCCTGACGCTCCGCAACTGCTTCCGGCTCGAGCGACTCCCCGACGACATGCACGTCGGCGGCTCCCTCGTCATCGAAGATTGCGACGCGCTGGAGTCGCTGCCCGCACGGCTTCACGTCCACGGCTCACTGACGATCCGCGGCGGGCAGTCGCTGACCGCGCTCCCGGCGGGCTTGTTCGTCGACGGCAACTTTCACCTGTCCGGCACGCGCGTTACCGAACTGCCGCCGCGGCTGAGCGTCGGCGGATCGCTGACCGTCGACGGGCGAAGCCGGCTCACGTCTTTGCCGGCCGACATGCTGGTCACCGGCGACGTCATCCTGCGTCACACGCCGATGGAGTCGCTCCCGGACGGGCTGGTCGTCCACGGATCGCTCCGCCTGCCCGGGTCGCGCCGGCTCTCCTTCCTGCCGCGCGGCCTGGTGATTGGCGGGACGCTCGACCTCGCCCGCTGCACCGCGCTGGAGTTCATTCCGGACGACGTCAGGGTGGGTCACAGCCTGCGGCTGCACGAGGCTCCGCGTGCTGCCGGCCGGACTGCACGTGCCCCACACGCTCGACCTGCGCGGCTGCACCGTCCTCCGCGCGCTCCCGCGCGGCCTCCGCGTCGGCACGGCAATGCCGCGTGACAACACTCCGGCGCCCCGCTGGCCCCAAATGAACGAGGCGTGGCGCGCCGCGGTCGTTCCGGCACTGCGGCTGACGGACTGCGAGCACCTGACGGAACTGCCGGACGACCTCGTCCTCGGCGGGCCGATCGAAGTAGGCGGCTCCGGGCTGCGCGACCTCTCGCCGTCTCTCGCAAACGCCCGGCTGCTGTGGCGCGGCGTGCTGGTCCCGCCGGACGTCGTCTTTCATCCGGAGCGCCTGGCGCCGCTCGACGTCTTGCGCCAGCCGAATGCCGAACTGCGCCGCGTGATGGTCGAGCGGCTCGGGGCCGAGTCGCTGCTCGCGGGCGTGAAGGCGCAAACGGTCGACGCTGACACCGACGCCGGCGGCGAGCGGAAGCTGGTGCACGTCCCCGCACCGAATTACCGGTTCCTCGTCTGCCGCTGCCCCTCGACCGCCCGGCAGTACCTGCTCCGCGTCCCGCCCGCGACCCACACCTGCCACCAGGCCGCCGCGTGGATGGCCGGCTTCGATGACCCGGCGGACTACCGGCCGCGGGTGGAGACGTGAGCCCAATGCCCTGGGGCACAACGTGCTCGCATGCCTCACGTAGCACGGGCATCTTGCCCGTGTCTTGCGCGACTCGAAACGGGCGCCGGATCAACCTCGGCCTTTCGGGCCGGGCGCGAACGGCGGTCCTGTCAGAATCGCGTTTTAGAAGATCGCGACGTCACCATGCTCCTCACGCTGACCACCACACACGCCCCCGCCACCGACTTGGGCTACCTGCTCCACAAGAACCCGGCGCGCCCGCAGGCGTTCGACCTGGCGTTCGGTACTGCCCACGTCTTCTACCCGGAAGCCTCGCCCGACCGGTGTACCGCCGCGTTGCTGCTGGACGTGGACCCGGTCGGGCTGGTCCGCAACCGCCGCGGGCCGGCGGGCGAGGCGTTCTCGCTACAGCAGTACGTCAATGACCGCCCCTACGCGGCCAGTTCGTTCGTGTCGGTCGCGATCGCGCAGGTCATCGGCTCCGCGCTGGCCGGCACCAGCAAGGACCGCCCGGAGCTGGCGAAGACGCCGATCGCGCTCTTCGCCCGGCTGAGCGTCGTCCCCTGCCGCGGCGGCGAACATTTCCTGCGTCAGTTGTTCGAGCCGCTCGGCTACACGGTGACGGCCACGCACCACCCGCTCGACGAACGCTTTCCTGAATGGGGCGAAGGCCCGTATTTCACGGTCGAACTGTCGCACACGCTCACGCTGCACTACCTGCTCACACACCTGTACGTCCTGATCCCCGTGCTCGACGGCGACAAGCACTACTGGATCGGCGACGACGAGGTCGAAAAGCTCCTACGCCACGGCGGCCCTTGGCTCGCGTCGCACCCGGCGAAGGAGCAGATCGTCCGCCGGTACCTGAAGCACCGGAAGCACTTGGCCGACGAGGCGCTCGCGAGGCTGATCGAGTCCGACCCGGAGCAGGCGGACGAGACGGAGGAGCGGCTAGCCGACGAGGAGGAACACGTCGAGCGGCCCCTTAGCTTGAGCGAGCACCGCCACAACACCGTGTTCTCCGTCTTACGCGCGGCCGGGGCGAAACGCGTGCTGGACCTCGGCTGCAGCCACGGCAACCTGCTGCGGCGGCTGGTGGAGGACCGGCAGTTCGAGCAAATCGTCGGCCTGGACGTATCGCACCGCGCCTTGGAGATCGCCGCCGACCGCCTCCGACTCGACCGGATGCCCGAGCGCCAGCGGCAGCGCGTCCATCTGTTGCACGGCTCCCTGATCTACCGCGACGACCGCCTCAAGGGCTTCGACGCAGCGGCCGTGGTCGAAGTGATCGAGCACCTCGACGAGCCCCGGCTGGCCGCGTTCGAGCGCGTCCTGCTCGAGTTCGCCCGCCCGGCGACGGTCGTCGTTACCACGCCGAACGTCGAATACAACGTGAAGTTCGAAACCCTCCCCCCTGGCCAGTTCCGCCACCGTGACCACCGCTTCGAGTGGACGCGGCCGCAGTTCCGGGAATGGGCGACGCGGGTGGCCGGGCGGTTCGGGTACGGCGTAAGGTTCCTGCCGGTCGGGCCGGAAGACGCGGAGGTGGGGCCGGCGACGCAGATGGGAGTGTTCGATGTCCGATGAGATGAAGCTCGACGACCACGATCGGATCGTGCTCCGCGACATCGCCGAGCACGGCTGGCACGCCGTCCAGATCAACGACGAGCGGCCTTCTCCCTTCGTGTTCAGCGTCGGCATCCCGCACACGCTTGGCCACCCCGAGCTGGTCATGTTCGGCCCCGACCAGAAGCTGATGCACGGCCTGATGTGGGACGTCTACCGTGAGATCGCGGGTGGCCGACGGTTCGACGCCGACGGGCTGTTCGACGGCATCCTCGACCGGTGCGCGATCGCGGTCCGCCGGGTCGAGCCGTCGTGGCATCCGTTCTACCTCGGCTACGCCCAGTGGCACCGCCGCTACCTCGGCAAGCGCGGCACGCTCGAGGCCGTGCAGCTCGTCTGGCCTGACATGCAAGGCCGCTTCCCGTGGGAAGACGGGTGCGATGCCGCCGCCCTCGAGCTCCAGCCCCGTCTCGACCAGCCGATGCCCGATGGATTTGACGAAGACGACGACGAATGACTGCACAGCCCCTGACCATCCCCGACCTCTGCCTCGTCGTCCTCGTCGGCCCGTCCGGGTCGGGGAAGTCCTCTTTCGCGCGCAGACACTTCAAGCCGACGGAGGTCCTCTCGTCCGACTTCTGCCGCGGGCTGGTCAGCGACGACGTGAACAGCCAGGAGGCGACGGGGGACGCGTTCGACGTGCTGAAGTTTGTGGCGGCGAAGCGGTTGGCTCGGGGGCTGCTGACGGTGGTCGACGCGACGAACGTCCAGCCGGAGGCGCGGGCACCGCTGGTGGAGCTGGCGCGGGAGCACGACGTGTTGCCGGTAGCAGTCGTGCTGAGGATGCCGGAGGACCTGTGCCACGCGCGCAACAAGGTCCGGCGGGACCGGGCGTTCGGGCCGCACGTGGTGCGGAACCAGTCGATGCAGCTCCGGCGGTCGCTCCGCGGGATGGAGCGCGAGGGGTTCCGGTACGTCCACGTGCTCAGCACACCGGCGGAGGTCGAGGAGGTCGCGTTCGAGCGGCAGCCGCTGTGGAACAACCGCAAGTGGGACAAGGGGCCGTTCGACGTCATCGGCGACGTGCACGGGTGCTACGACGAACTGATCGAGCTGCTGGCGATGCTCGGGTATGACACCGCCGACCCTTCAGGCGTCACTCCGCCCGCCGGGCGGAAGGCGGTTTTCGTCGGCGATCTCGTGGATCGCGGGCCGAAGGTGCCCGAGGTGCTGCGGCTCGTGATGTCGATGACGGCGGCCGGCACGGCGCTGTGCGTGCCGGGGAACCACGACGTGAAGCTGCTGCGCAAGCTCCGCGGGAAGAACGTGCAGCTCACGCACGGGCTGGCCGAGACGATGCAGCAACTGGAGGCGCAGCCGCCGGAATGCGTGCGCGAGGTCGAGCGGTTCATCGACAGGCTGGTCGGGCATTACGTGCTGGACGACGGCCATCTGGTCGTGGCGCACGCGGGGATGAAGGAGAGATACATCGGCCGGGCGAGCGGGCGCGTGCGGGAGTTCGCGCTGTACGGCGAGACGACCGGCGAGACCGACGAGTTCGGCCTGCCGGTCCGGTACAACTGGGCGGCCGAGTACCGCGGCCCGGCCCACGTCGTCTACGGGCACACGCCGGTGCCGGAGGCGGACTGGCTGAACCGGACGATCAACATCGACACCGGGTGCGTCTTCGGCGGCAAGCTGACGGCGCTGCGCTGGCCCGAGCGGGAGCTGATCTCTGTCCCCGCGCGGCGGGTCTACGCGGAACCGGCGAGACCCTTTCTGCCCCCGCCGGTCGTTGGCGAGGCGCCCGTCTTCGGCGAGCGTCTCGACGGCCACCCGTACACGCCGCGTCCCGGCGCTTACGCGGTCGCCCGCGACGCGGCCGGCCGGATCGCGGTGATCCGGCTCTCCACCGGCTGCTTTCTGCCCGGCGGCGGGTCCGATCCGGGCGAGACGCCCGAGCAGACGCTCGCCCGCGAGGTGCGCGAGGAGTGCGGACACGAGGTCCGAATCCTGCGCCCGGTCGGGACCGCCACGCAGCTCGTCGGCACGCCGCAGCGCGGGCTGGTCGAGAAGACCGGCACGTACTTCGAGGCGACGTTCGGCGAGCGCGCCCACGAGCCGACTGAGACCGACCACACGCTGGAATGGCTGGAGCCGGACGACGCGATCCGCGTACTCAAGCACGACGCGCAGAAATGGGCCGTGCGGCAGGTCGTGTCGCCGCGGCTCACCGCCCAGCAGCAGCACGACGACGTCCTCGACCTCGCCGACGTCACCGGCAAGCGGATCGTCACCACCCGGCTGCACCACAGCGTGACCGTCCGCGCCGAAAACGCCACCTTTCCAGCACATTGGGATCCTAAGCTTAGAATTCCACGTGGACAAGTTGTCGCG